>VYLF01000049.1_pt1 | contig 65122 bp, 59 predicted proteins | sample 5114371 | NCBI WGS metagenome assembly VYLF01 (sample SAMN12291773, study PRJNA351875) | freshwater metagenome | isolation source: freshwater lake | place: USA: Michigan, Kent Lake | collected 2013-08-15 | reverse complement strand
GGGTGGATGTTGAAGGGGGTGGGTGGGGAGCGGTGGGTTGGGGTGCAGGCCAGTGCAGGGGGAGTTGGAGAAGGAAATGGAGGGAGAAATGAGGGGGGAGAGGTGCCGGGGTGCGAGATTGAGAGTCGGGGGGCGGGGGTGGTGAGCCGATAGAGGGGATGTGTCGATGCGGGCCCTGATCATCGCCGACGAGTTCTTCGCTTCGCGAGAGCGGGCGTTGTTGTCGCGCTTGGAGATCGGGCTGGCGGACGAGGGCGTGCGGGTGATCCAGGCTCTGCCGGAGACGGTGGAGGGGGCCGAAGGCGGGAACCTGTTCAGCACGGTCGTGCGGTACTCGACGAGGACGCTGTCGCTCACGCGGAGGTTCGCGGCGAGGAAGCTGGTGCGTTCGCTGTTCGCGAGCTTGGGGGAAGACGACGAGGGGGAGATCGACCTGCTGCACGTCTTCGGGGGCGCGGTGTGGGGACTGGGAATTGAGACTGCTGGACTGCTGGGGGCGCAGTTGGTGTTGGAAGTCTGGCGGTCGGGGTTGGTTGATCGCGCGATCGGCGTTTCGCAGTCGCTCAAGAAGCGGGGCGAGGGGTTGGAGCCGGTGCTCATGGCGCCCGACGCGGCGATCGAGAAGGCGCTGACCGCGGCGGGTGGGCTTGTGCGGCCCGCTTTGTGGGGGGTTCACGTGCCGAGTGAGACGCGGGTGGTCTTGCCAGAGGGGCGGGCCGTGACGGCGATGCTGGTGGGGTCGGGGCGTGATGCGCGTTCGTTCGTCGCGGCGTTGACGGGCGTGGCGGAGGCGCTGCGCGAGGCCCCGGACGCGGTGATCTTCTGCGATGCGCTCGCCGCGAGGCGCGCGGGGTTGTGGCAGGCGGCGAAGCGGCTGGGGGTATTGGATCGGTTGACGCTGATCGAGGAACTGGAGGGGCGGTGCGATCTGTTGGTGCACGGCGATTTGCTGGTGCACCCGGATGCGCAGGGCGAGCAGCGGAGCATCGTGCTGGAGGCGATGGCGGCGGGGATGGTGGTGATCGCGGCGCGCGACCCGATGGTGAGCTTTCTGGTCGAGGACAAGACAGCGCGCCTGGTGGATGGCGGGAGTGCGGCGGCGTGGCGAGAGGCGACCGCGGGGGTGTTGCGCGATCGTGTAGGGGCGAGGGATCTGTCGGCATCTGCGGTGCAGTACGTGCGGGCGAATCGGCTGGCGAGCATGCACGTTCGGCAGGTTCTGGCGGCGTACGACTGGATGACCGGGCGTCAGGCGATTCCGATGGGGAAGGCCGCTGGCGGGTGAGTCCGGGGCGGTTTTCGGTTCCTATGCTGGACCATGGAAGAGACCCTCCGGCCGGTGACCGAGAGCGCGCAGCTGGACGCGATTTCCCGGTTCATTTCTCTGACCTACACCCCGAGCCTTGAGGATGCCACGAAGTGGCTTCGGGAGAGTGTTGGGCTGGACAACTGCAGGTTCTTGCCGACACACGACGGGCACCCGGCGGCGTCGCTGGTGCGGATCCCGATGGGGCAGTACTTCGGGGGTCGGAGTGTGCCGATGGTGGGGATTGCGGGAGTCGCGGTGCCGGCGACGGGGCGCGGTGCGGGCCTGGCCGGGCGGATGATGCGGGCCATGATGCGGGAGGCCGACGCGGAGGGGTTCGCGATCTCGACGCTGTACGCGTCGACGGCGGCGTTGTACAGGTCGGTGGGGTACGAGATCGCCGGTGCGCGGTACGAGTGTTGCGTGGACATGCGGGTGATCCAGGCCCAGCGCGAGAAGACGCGGCGGGTGGTGATGCTCGATGACTCGCACGCGCAGCAGGTGCGTGAGGTGTACACGGCGTTTGCGTCGCGGATGCCGGGGATGCTGGATCGCGGGGACTACTGCTGGTCGCGCGTGCGCAAGCGGTGGGGCGCGGACTGCAACGGGTACGGGTTGACGGATCACTCGGGGACGCTCGAGGGGTACGCGTTCATCCAGCAGACGCGGCTCGACAGCGGGAAGCAGAATCTCACGGTGTCGGACCTCGCGTTTGTGAATGCCGGCGCGGGGCGGCGGGTGCTCGGACTGCTCGCGGACTTTGCGATGATGTCCGAGCGGCTCACGTTGTTCGGCGCGGCGACGAATCCGCTGGGCGCGATGATGCCGCTGAGCAGTTTCGACGTAAAGCTGCAGCACGAGTGGATGGTGCGGATCGTGCGGCTGAAGGACGCGATCGAGAAGCGAGGGTACTCGCCGGCGATCAACACCGAGTTTGACCTGGACATCTCCGACGACGTGCTGCCCCGGAACAAGGGGCGGTGGACGGTGCGCATCCAAGATGGGCACGCGCGGTGCGAGGCGGCGGATGGGAAGGATCGGCCGGTGCTGCACGCGAGCATCGGTGGATTCTCGCCGGTGTACACCGGGTATCTGACGCCGCTGGCAGCTCGGACGGTGGGCCTGGTGCGTTGCGACGACCACGCGGGTGCGCTGCTGGACGGTGTGTTCGGGAGCGGGCAGGCGGCGATGGTGGATTTCTTCTAACCCTTCCTGACGATCACAGGAGTCACGATGCGGGCGATCATCTTCGCGGTGCTGGCGGGGTTGTGCTGGGGTGTGGGCGAGATCTTCACGAAGTGGGCGATCAATACGGGGCGGGTGGGGCCATTTACCGTGTTGTTTCTGCGTGCGTGCGTGACCGTGGTCCCGGCGCTCATCGCTTGCTTTATTGCGACACGGATTGCCAAGACCGAGCCGGCGGAGTGGTGGAAGACGATGACCCCGAGCGTGTGGGCGATGGTCATCGGAGGATCAGGACTCCTCGCGGGCTTTCTCGGCGTGTTCTTCTTCTACTGGGGGCTGGGCTCACCGGGGGGAGACATCTCGATCATCCGTCCGATCGCGTTTGCGCTCAGCCCCGCGACCGCAGTGCTCCTGGGGTGGCTCGTGCTCGACGAGGGGATGACCGTGCGCAAGGCGATCTCGGTTGTGCTGATCGTCGTTGGCATCGCTCTGCTCGCGGGCGAGAAGTCCAAGCACGGGAAGCCCGGCGCGAAGGCGAATCCGCCCGCGACCGCCGAGGCCGCGACCTGAGTATCATCGCGCCGGATGCCGCAGGACCCCGGCGAACAACCACTGAAGCCAACCGATGAAGAACTCATCGATGCGCTCAACCGCTCGCAGCCGCGGGCGTTTGACCAGCTCTACGCGCGGCACCGCGAGTGGGTGTGGCGGGTCGCCGTGCGGTACTTGGGTGATGAATCGGAAGCCTGGGATGTTGTGCAGACGGTCTTCATGGACTTTCTGAAGCGTTTCCCGGGGTTCGTGCTCACCTCCCAACTCACGACGTACCTGTACCCCGTCACGCGACACTTCGCGTACGCGGCGGCGCGGAAGCGAAAGCGGATCGCAACCGGAATTGACGAGAACGCTCCGCTCCCGAGTTGCGCACCTCCGGACGTGGAGCGCGACGAGCGGCTCGGCCGCCTGAATCAGGCGATCTCGAGGTTGCCAGCGATTCACGCGGAGGTGCTGCTCATGCGATTCGTCGATGACTTGAGCATGGACGAGATCGGTGCGGCCCTTGGGGTTCCGCCCGGGACCGTGAAGTCCCGATTGCACCATGCCATCGCCAAGCTGCAGGCGGACCCCGATGCCGCGGCATATTTCTCAGAATCGGAACCGAACCGGTGAACCAAAGGGGCGCGAACGCGCCTGCAGGAGATGACATGCCACAGTTGCCCGACAACCCGAGCGGATCCGAGGCGCCGGAGGCCCTGATCGCCGATCTCCGCAGACTGGCGGGAAGGCCGGAGTCGCTGCCGATGTTCGATGCACGTTCGGTCGCGTCGGCGCACTTCGCCAAGCGCCGCAGGTTGCGGCTCGCGGCGGTGGTGGGGGCGATGGGGGCGGTTGCCGCGGCGATCGTGGTTGCCGTGGTGATTCCCGGGAACGTGCGGAAGTCGCCAGGGTCGCCGCTTGCTGTCCGCGAGGACGTGAACACCGACGGGCGTGTGGACATGCTCGACGCGTACATGATCGCGAAGGCGTGGGCGGGTGACGCGGCCGAACCCACGTGGGACTTCACCGGTGACGGGCGCGTGGACGGCGATGACGTGAAGGCTGTTGCCGGCATTGCGGTTCGCCTGCCCACGGACGGGGGGAGGCTCTGATGCGCTCCGCGTGGTTTGGATTCATCGCGATGCTCGGGCTGGTTGCTGCGTCGTTCCTGGGCGCACCCGCGGACCGCGGCGTGCCGGCGTTTGTCGCGTGCGAGATCTACATCGACAGCGGTGATCGGCCGCTCGGGGCGTACCAGCTTGAGGTCGTCGCGGACCGGGCCGGTGCGAAGATCGTCGGCGTCGAAGGGGGCGAACACGCGGAGTTCAAGGACGCGCCGTTCTACGACCCCGCGGCGTTGAACGGTGGGCGGATCGTGATCGGTTCGCTCTCCCTCGCCGAGGGGCCGGACCTGCCGCGGGGGGAGTTTCGCGCGGCCCGAGTTCATTTCATGGTGGATGACGCGGAGACAGGATTCGGGGTGAAGGTTCACACCGCGGGTGACGAGCGTGGCGCGGTGATCGAGATCAAGGCCCGCGCCGAGCGTGTCGGGCCAAAGTGAGGGTCGTGTTCATGAAGCGAGTGATGCCGGTCGTGTTGTGGTCGTTGCTCTCCGTGCTGCTGATGGCGATGCTGGTCATCGGAGGGTGCGAGTCGACGGCTGCGCCTTCTGCGCCCGCCGAACGGGAGAAGTCGGTTGATGCATTTCAGCGCTGGGACCACGGGTCCGCGTCGGCTCCGAGCAATTCCGTTCATAGGTATTATGTAGACGCACATGGCATCCCCGCGCCAAATGCTGTTGCGCTGGCGACTCCGGCCCTCAAGCCAGCCGCGGACCCTTCCGCACTCGCTGCCATGATCGATCCGCGCTGCGACGAGGTGTGGGTGATCCAGCGTTCGTCCCGCGATCGCGTCAAGGTCGTCACCAGCCCTGGCACCGGGACCATCGTGGTGGTCAACGTGAACGAGCCGTCGGACTCCTGGCCCTCTTGGCAGCGACTCCCGGCGGTGTCAACCGGGGTGCACGCGGAGATCACGGGGCAACTGGCCGCGGTCAAGGTGGAGCAGTCCTTCACCAATCCCAACGAGTATCCGATCGAAGCCGCGTACGCGTTTCCGCTGCCGGACGATGCGGCCGTGAGCGACTTTGTGATGACCATCGGAGACCGCCATATCCGGGGTATCGTCCGCGAGCGGGAGGAAGCGAAGCAGATTTACGAGGCCGCGAAGGCGCAGGGGCTGAACGCGGCGCTTCTCGAGCAGGAGCGACCCAACATCTTCCTGCAGCGTGTCGCGAACATCGCTGCTGGGGCGACGATCGGGGTGGAGATCACGTACTACAACACGCTGCCGTGCGTCGAGGGCTGGTGCGAGTTGGTGCTGCCGACGACCATCGGTCCTCGCTACACCCCGGCCGGTCAGACTCCGCCCGTGGAAGCGAAGCAGATCGGGATGACGCCGCGCGTCTCCATCGGGGTTGACATCGACGCGGGGGTGCCCATCGGCAAGGTAGAGTGCGAGTCCCACACCGTCGAGGTTGTTCGGCCCTCGCGTACTCAAGCATTCGCTCGCCTCGGCACCGCGGGAGCGAACAGCGAGCGGGACTTCCTGCTGCGGTGGAACATCCGGCAGAGCGAAGCCACTGGCACGGTGTACACCACGAGCGATGCGAACGGCGGGTACTTCGCCATGCAGCTTGTTCCTCCGGAGAGCTCGCGCGGCCTTGATCCTCGCCCGGTCGACATCGTCTTCGTGCTCGATCGTTCTGGCAGCATGAGCGGGTGGCCGCTTCAGATCGCCAAGAACACCATCACGCGGGGGATTGACGCCCTTCGGCACGATGAACGGTTCCAGATCGTCGACTTCTCGGAGTCGGTCTCCGGTCTGGGCACCAAGCTTCTCCCGCCGACGGGAGAGAACCGTGCTGCGGCGAAGAGGTACCTCGAGTCCACGCCTGCGCAGGGTGGAACGCAGATGAGGGCGGGGCTTGAAGCCGCACTCGCGATTCCGGAGGAGCCGGGTCGTCGCAAGGTGATCGCGTTCTTGACGGACGGTTTCATCGGGAACGAGCGCGACGTGCTCTCCCTCGTTCACAAGGGCCTTGGCGGGGCGAAGATCTTCGCGTTCGGAATCGGTGGGCGGCCCAATCGATTCCTGATCAACGAGCTCGCGGCCCTCGGCCACGGTGCGTCCGCCTGGGCGACCGACGTGGGCGACGGTGTTCCCGCGATGGACGCGTTCATCGAGACCGTTCGTCGGCCCGCGTTGACCGACGTGCGCGTGAGCTTTGGAGGGTCCGAGGCGCGCGTCGAGGATGCGCAGGTTCCCACCGAGCTGTATCCGGGGCGGGGTGCTTTCATCACGGGTCGGTTCAGTGGCCAGATCCAGGGCACCGTGGTGGTGACGGCGCGGGCCAACGGCCGGTCGGTGTCCTTCGAGGTTCCGGTGAAGCAGGCGAACGCGAACGCGGCCGTGATCCTGCCCAAGCTCTGGGCCCGCGGGCAGATGACCGCGATGGCGCGGCGAGAGCTCCGTGGCGAGGCGGTCGATGCGGTCGCGGCGTCGCGCAGCCTCGCGCTCGAGCACGGCCTCGTCTCGCCGTACACCAGCTTCATCGCCGTGGACGCGGCGGGGGCGATGAAGTAGGCCAGCGCGGATCAATCCCAGATCGGCGTGAAGTGCTTGGTTTCTTTGCCCGCGGTCGTGTAGATGGTCAGGTAGTTGTTGGTGTCGGTGGGGTCGTCGGCTTCGTTCTCGAAGAGGCAGTCGTCCCACGTGATTCCCTGCGGGTCCTTGTACACCCGATCGCCGCAGGCAAAGACGTCGGTCTCGAAGTTGACGTGGAGGTCGTTGTAGGCGATGTTGCCCTCCCAGGTCTTGCGGCCTCCGTGGATGCCGAGGGTGTTGCTGTTCGGGTTCACGAGCGTGGCGGAGACCTTCGGGGAACCACCCTTGGTCAGCGCCTTGATCTGCGGCCCGCGGTTGCCGAGCACCGCGGTCGTGGCGCTGGACGTCACCCCCCACTCGGGGCTGCGTGCTCCGGCGGGTAGTGCCATCGCGTAGCTGGTGTGCCCGATCTTGCCGTTCGTGAAGTCCACACCCAGCGCCGGGTCCCACAAGGCCTTGGACTTGTCCGCACCCGCGGCTGCGGAGGGACTCTCGTACTGGTAGGTCTTGAAGATCTGGATGCTGGGATTCGTCTCCGCTGGGCTCACGAGGAGCTCGGGCGAGAAATACCCGTTGTAGACGAGGATCGAGAGGATGTTGGCCATTGTGTCCTTCGACTCCGGCGAATCGGTGGCGATCGTGTGGTTCGCGGCATCGAGCACGGAGGGCATCGGGTACTTGTCCTTGTTGGCACTCGCCCACATGCTCATGCCCTGCTGGATCCCTCGGATCTGCACGCTGTCCTTGAGTTGCCGCACGCTCTTGGGCCGGTGTGGTCGGGGAAAGAACACAACCACGATCGCGGCGATCACAACGATGACCACGATGAGCTCGAGGATGGTGAAGCCTGTGTGACCTCTCGGACGCGACGTGAGTTGGTGAGCCATGACGATCTCCGGATTGTCGGACGATAACAGCGGCCGCCGCGACGTGCGGCGGGGAAATGAGCGGCCCCAATCGAGGCCGTCTTTCGTACGTTCGGCGAGTGCGGTGGGTTCTTGGGTGCTACTGCGCGAGCACGCGGGCCGAGGACGGCCCGAGTTGTGTCGCGGGCGCTCCCCGCTTCGCCCCGAGGAAGGGGAGCGCGTGGAGCATGAGGAAGACCGCGTCCGTGATGAGCAGTGCGGGGCGGGCGGGGAGGCCTGCGATCATCATGGGGTGACTCGCGCCGCCGCGGCAGCCACACCCGACGGTTTCCAGCGCTGCGGCGGGGATGAGCCAGGCGTAGATGCTGACGGAGATGGCGAGGAGAAGGGATGCCGCGATGGGTTTGAGGGTGCTGGGGGCGCGGCGGGAGGGACTGGGACAGAGCAGGACTGCTATGAGGATCTCGGCCGCGGGCACGAGCCATCCGAGGGGGAGAAGAGCGGGTGGGAGGATGTCGTGACCGTCGAGGGCGGCCTCGAATGAGCTCCAGTTCACGACCTTTGCGATGCCGCTCCACGCCCAGATGAGCGAGATGATGCCGGCGCTGAGTTGATATGCGGAGGGTGCGGTCACGGGATCCTCTCCCGGGCTTGCTTCACGATTCCCACAACGCCGAGAAGGACGGCGGCGAGGCCGGCGGAGAGGAGCGTCGTGTCGGCGCCGGACTCGTCGGAGCGCGACGTGGGGGCGTCCGGTGCGGGTTTGGCTGCGGCGGGCTGTGAGCGTTCGCCATTTCGCTTGAGGAGTGATCCGTCGCGTGTGATCGCGGCCGGGGCGACGGTCTTCCAGTCGAACAGGTGGTCACCGACGGATGCCGGCGGGATTCCCGCGGAGTATCGGGTGACGGCGCCGGTGATTCCGGCGGCGGCTTCGGGGTTGATGGCGGACTCGTCGTCGAGCAACTGCCCGGCTCCCAGTTTGATTCCGATCAGTGTGGTGGGATGCTCGACGGGGACTCCCGCCAGTCTGCCGGAGAAGTACTGGGCGATGGTTCGGTTGGGCACATGGGACCAGCGGGCCCGCACGATCCCACCCTTGGCGGGATCGATGACGACGCGGCATCGGTGAGCGAGGCTCGTCAGACGGATGAGGCCGTCGGGCAGTCGCTCCGCCGTGAGGTCCTGGGCATGCGGGAGGACCTCCAGCACATGCCGAACCGTCTGAAGGTAGCTGAACGTGGCCGCGAGGCGCGAGTAGGGAGCGAGAGTAGAGTCGTACAGCGCGGGGTGAGCGGAGGGGTCTTCGGGTTCGTACTCGAAGATCCGGCAGGTAGCGTCGCTGAGCTTTGCGGCGCGGCACCAGATGCTTGGCGTGAAGATCTCGAGAGATACCCGGTCTTCGCGTGGGCCGCCTTCGAGTCGGGATTCACGTTCGAGGCGGAACCGGTCCTTACCGTCCCAGAGCGTCGTGGTGACGAAGTACGCGACCAGTTCGGCGCCGTTGACGGAAATGCGGGGAATCTGCAGCTGCGATGCGGCCTCGTCGGTTTCGACACGGGGCGGAGTGAACTGCTCGGCGATGATCACCATCGGCCCGCGCGTGGAGTGCGACGCGGCGAGTGCTCGGAAGGCTTTGGCGGAGAGTTCGGGGTCGGTGGATCCCGCGCAAGCGGGGGCGACTCCGATGCTCGAGATGATCGCGGCGATGACCCCCGTCCACGTGCGCATCGATCATTCTCCGACGGGGCCTGGGGTCACGTTGGTGCAGAGCTTCACGCAGGCGGGCGCTCCGATGCTGAACGAGAACTCAACCGGTGCTTCGCCGTCGGGAAGGCAGATGCAGCCCTGCATCGGATCGAGCATGATGTAGCCGTATGTGCACACCGCGAGTACGGGTCCGGTTGAGATCGGGAGTTCGCAGTAGCTCCCTTCCACTACCTCCCAGTTGTTGAAGCAGTCGTAGCCGCAGGTTACCCCCGCCGTGCAGTTCGGGGTGTATTGGGATGAATCCCGGAAGTCATAGCACGCGGCGAAGGCAAGGCCGGTTCCGGTGAGCACCGACGAAAGAGCGCCGAGAGAAGCCACAGTTGTACGCATGCGGACCTCCTAGATTCGATTGACAGCGTAACACGATGTGATAGTGTGTCAATAGAAAGAACGTGTGTGAGAAATGAAGAACACGCGAACAGCCTTCACAATCGCTGAACTCCTGGTGTGCATTGGCGTCATCATGGTCTTGATGTCCTTGCTCGTTCCTCGGCTTGGCGCGTCGAGGCTCGCGGCGGTGCGGACCAAGTCGCTCTCGAGCGTCCGACAACTCGCGATGCTCACGCAGCAGTACGCGAACGATTCAAAGGAACTCCCCCCGGTGATCTTCCGACCCGAACTCGCCCGCTATCGGACGGGGCCATGGCAGACCCACGAGATTCGGGGCGAGCGGATCGGCGGCGCATGGTTCAACAACGGAGATTACTACCACCTGCTCCTCGGGGAGGATGCACAAAGCGTGGCGTTCGCTCCCGATCGTCCCGCTCACCTGCGCACGGGAGCCGGGTTCCGGCAGAACGCGGACTTCCGCATCGCCGATTGCTATTACGCGACTCCTGAATACTGGGACCGCTGGACGCAGCGAGGCCCCGAGCAGTTCGGTGCTCAGTCGCTGTCGCTCGTTCGCTTCCCCTCACAGAAGGGGTTTGTTCACCAGATCATCCTGTACCACCTCGCCGGATGGCCCGATGGGTTGGGCGCGTGCTGCGACACGAAGGACCCCTCCGCGGTGGCGTGGGGAGACCTCTCCGCCACGTCCGTGGTTCAGCGAGACCTCAATCCCGGTGAGCCGAACTTCTACCACCATGGGAATGCGACCGCGCCGAGCTACCTCGGTTCGGGGCTTCCGGTGAGTTGGACCCGGCACGGTGTTTTGGGACGCGATCGCTGAGCAGCATCAGCACATCGTCATGCCGCCGTCGACGCAGATTGTCTGGCCGGTCACGAAGCCGGCCTCGTCGCTGGTCAGGTAACTGATGCACGCGGCGATGTCCTCACCGCTGCCGAACCGCTTGACGGCGATCATCCCGAGGACGCCGTCCTTCACCTGCTGCGGCAGGTTGGCGGTCATGTCCGTCTCGATGAACCCGGGGGCGACCGAGTTGCAGGTGATCCCCTTCGAGCCGAGTTCGCGCGCGATCGACTTGCTCAGGCCGAGCATGCCCGACTTGGCGGCTGCGTAGTTCGCCTGGCCCGCGTTGCCGACGACGCCGCTTGTGGAGGAGACGTTCACGATCCGGCCGAACTTCCCCTTCATCATGGACCGTGCCGCCGCGCGGATCGCGACGAACGCGGACTTCAGGTTGGTGTCGACGACGGCGTCCCAGTCCTCGTCGCTCATGCGAAGGGCGAGGCCGTCCTTGGTGATGCCGGCGTTGTTCACGAGGATGTCGAGACGTCCCTCGCTGGCGGCAATCCCCTCGATCGCGGCCTGGACCGCCTTGGGGTCGCTGACGTCGAAGGCGCAGACGGACGCCGAGCCGCCCTCGGCCTCGATGTGGGCCTTGAGCTCATTGAGCGGACCTTCGCTGCGTGCGCAGAGCACCACGTGCCGTCCGTCCTTGGCGAGGCGGATGGCGACGGATCGTCCGATGCCGCGCGACGCCCCGGTCACCACTGCCACTCGCTTCACGTTGTCAGACATGTCAAACCTCCGAATCTGGGAAAGAAAGCACGCGCGATGGTCGCGCGTGCAGCTTTGGTGCGTGTTCCGATGCCCGGGGTCAGCCGCCGCCGGGGCCCGCGGCCGGACCGCCGCTCTTGGCCTTCTGGTACTCGTCCTTCAGTCTCGCCGCGTCGTCCTTGAGGACTTCGGCCGCGAACCCGAAGATCTGGTCCTCGGTCACCTTGTTGCCGTTCGCCGCGGACGCGAGCTTGCACAGGTCGATCATCTGCACGAGCAGATCCGGCGGGAGCTTGGTGCCCTTCTCGACGATCGCGGCACCCGCGGTCTTCATGGCCGCGATCTGGGCAGGATCGACCTGCTGGCCGGCCATCTGGGCCATCGCGGTTGGGTCGACACCGGCGGCCGTCGCGATTTTTTCGGCGACGGAGAAGGTTGCGTAGGCCCAGAGCAACTGGGTTTCGTCCGCTGGGAGTCCGGCGGGACCGGCCGCGGAGGCTTCCGCGGGGGCGTTGAGCGCGGTTGCCCGCGTGAGGTCATCGATCGTGAGACCGTCCCACTCGGTGGCGCGGGCCTTCTTGCCCGGGGTGGTTCCCATGCCGTCGAAGACCCAGGTTCCGTTGTTGTTGAGGGCGTTGAAGCCGACGATGTACGAGCCGTCGGGTTCCTGGAACGCGAGGACGATCTGGCCGCCGCTGGAGGGAAGCGAGTCGCCGGGCATCTCAGACGAGTAGATCACCCGCACGGCCTCGATCCGCTTGGTCGACTCTTCCCAGTCGCCGCTGCTGACGAGGGAGTCGAGATCCGCCTGCGCGGCCTGAGCGAGGAGGGACTTGACCTTGTCGGAGTCACCCTTGGCGAATCCATCGCAGAGGCCGATTATGGCCTTGGCGAGGTTCTCGTCGATGGGCGCTCGGGTCTGGGGGTACTGGACTCGTGCATCGGGCCGCATGCTCTGGAGCACGGGGTCGATTTGGATCGGGTCCGGGATCGCGGGAGGAGGCGGCGGGGGCGGGGGCGGAGGGGGCGGCGGCTTCTTCTTCTTGCAGCCGGCCATGACGGCGGTCGGCATGACAACAAGGGTGGAAACCAGCCCGACCGTGACCACGCCGGAGAGGATGGCGCGAATAGCGCTCTCCTGGAGCCAGCGACGTCTGCGAGTATTACGGCGTGTCATTCGTGTTCACCTTGATCGACTTGTCGATCCGACGCATGAGGCCCATGAGGGTCTTGCCCGGAGCGAGTTCCTGGTAGTCGGCCTTCACGGCCCCCGCGAGATACGCACAGCTTTGCGCCCAGCGGACCGGGCTGGTCAACTGCTCGACCAGTCGTGCCCGGATGGTATCAGAGATTGCCTTGCCGCTCTCCTCGCGATGGGGGAGGGCGGTCACATTCGAGATCACGGGGCAGCGTGGGGCCCGGAACGGGGTACGGGCAAGGGCCTCTCCCAAACGGGCCGCGGCCTGTGCCATAAGTGGCGAGTGGAAGGCTCCGGCGACGGGCAAGGCAGCCGAGCGGAGGGACATGGACTCCGCGACCTTCGCGGCCCGATCGCAGGCGTTGCGGTGTCCGCTGAGGACGACCTGGCCGGGGGCGTTGTAGTTGGCGCACACGAGGACTTCGGAGCCTCGGGCCTGATCGGCGATGGTGCCGGCTTGGTCGTCGGTTGCCCCGATGAGGGCGAGCATGGCCCCGCCGCCGCCGGCGCGGGCTTCGGGGGAGTCGGCGGCGTCCTGCATGGCGCGGCCACGCAGGGTTACGAGCTCGAGCCCGTCCTCGAACGTGATCGCACCCGCGACCACGAGCGCCGTGTACTCGCCCAAGGAAAGCCCGGCGGTCGCGGCGAGGGGGACGTCGTTCGCGGTAGCGCCGGCCTTGGCGAGGAGAGCTCGCCAGCAGGCGATCGAAGCCACGAAGATCGCGGGTTGGCTGACGTCGGTCTGGTTGAGGCGTTCGCCGGGGCCTTCAAAGCAGAGGGCGGAGAGAGGGGCACCGAGGCGGTTGCCGAGCAGGCGGTCGGCGAGGTCAAAGGTGGCGCGGGCCTCGGGGGAGGCCTCGAACCAACCCTTGCCCATCGACACGGCCTGGGCACCTTGCCCGGGGCAGAGGATGATCTGGGGTTCGCTCATGGCAGTGCAGTGTATCGCGGGTCTGGGCCGAGGACTCAGAGCTGCCAGAGGCTGCTGCCCCAGGTGAGGCCGCCACCGAAGGCGAGGAACATGATCTTCATTCCGGGCTTCACGCGGCCGGCGGCGGCGAGTTCGTCGAGGCAGAGCGGCACGGAGGCAGCGACGGTGTTGCCGACACGACCGATGTTGACGTACAGCTTCTCCTCGGGGAGGTTGAACCGTTCGCGAGCGGCGGTGAGGATTCGGGCGTTGCTCTGGTGGCAGACGTAGAGGTCGACCTCCTCGGCCTTCACGTTCGCCTTTTCGAGGGTTTCCGCGATGAGGTTGGGGAAGGTGCTGACCGCGAACTTGAAGACGGCGGCCCCGTTCATGTGCACGTGCCCGATGTCTTCGGGGTTGGGGTCGACGCCCGGGGGGAAGTCCAGGGAGCAGTGGGGGACGTAGATCTCGCGCCACCCCTTGCCGCTGGCGTGGATGGACTGGGCGAGGATCCCCTTGGAGGTGTCGTCGGTGGCCTTGAGCACGACGGCGCCGGCGGCATCGCCGAAGATGATGGCGGTGCTGCGGCCGGCGGTCGTGTAGTTCATGAACTTGGAGAGTGTGTCGCAGCCGACGAGACCGATGGTGTTGTACGCGCCGGAGCGGATCATCTCGTGACCGACATTGAGGCCGAACACGAATCCGGAGCAGGCGGCGTTGAGGTCGAAGGCGCCAGCTCGGGTGGCGCCGATGCGGTCGGCGATCAGGCACCCGGTCGCGGGGCATTCCATGTCAGGGGTCATCGTTGCGACGATGATGAGGTCGAGGTCCTGAGCGGGGACGTTCGCCGCGGCGAGTGCTTTCGTCAGGGCGTCGGCGCTGAGGGTGGAGTTTCGTTCGCCCTTTTCCTTGTCGACGACGTAGCGGGTGTGGATACCGGTGCGCTGGACGATCCACTCGTCCGACGTGTCCATCATCTTCTCAAGGTCAGTGTTCGTGACGCTGCGCGAGGGCAGCGCCGAACCGGTACCGGCGATGCGAACTCCGCGGGCCGGCCGTGCGATGGTCATTGTCGAGACTCCGTCTGGAGGACCGGGCCCGGGGTCAGGTGCCCGCCGTCTCTCTGGATGAAGGGGTTGAAATCACGGGACCCGCGGGTTCGGGGGCGGGACCGACCTCGGCGAGGCGCGAAACGATGGCCTCGTTCACGCCCGCGTTGACGAAGTTGCGGCAGTTGCGGATCGCGGCACGGATGGTGCGGGCCTCGCTGCTGCCGTGCGCGATGAAGCATGCACCGTTGACGCCCAGAAGTGGTGCGCCACCGTGTTCGTGGTAGTCGTTCTTGGCGTAGATCGACTTGACGATGGGCTCGAAGTCGAGGGCGAGCTTGGGGTTTTGCGAGAGGATCTCTGCCGCGATGGCCTTGAAGAGGCTCTTGGCCATTCCCTCGATTGCCTTGAGGAGGGTGTTGCCGACGAGGCCGTCGGTGATGACGACATCGGCCATGCCTTCGAAGAAGTCGCGTCCTTCGACGAAGCCGACGAAGTTCAGGGACGGGGTGCCCTTCAGGAGATCGCGGGTTTCCTTGATGATGCCCGTTCCCTTGCCTTCTTCGCTGCCGATGTTCATCAGGCCGATGCGGGGCTTCTCGATCCCGAGGATGTTCTTGGCGACGACGTCGGCCATGATGCCGTACTGCCAGAGGTGGTCGGCCTTGGGTTCGGGGTTCGCGCCGGCGTCGATGAGGACGACGGGGCCGGCGAAACCGGGGACGGTCACGGTGATGCCGGGGCGGATGACGCCGGGGATGCGGCGCATGTGCAGCATTGCCGCGGCGACGCAGGCGCCGGTGTTACCGGCGGAAACGACGCCATCGCAGCGAGAGGGGTGTCCCTCGGCACCGTACTGGTGCATCTTGACGATGGAGGATTCGGTTTTGCTGCGGACGCTTTTGGCGGCGGACTCGCCCATCTCGATGACCTGGTCGCAGTCGACGAGGTCGAGGCGGGGGTCAGATTCCTTGATGCCCTTCTCGCGGAGCAGTTCGACGATTTCGGCCTTGCGACCGAAGAGGACGAGCTGATCGCCCGGGGGGAGTTCATCGAGGGCCATGACGCAACCCTTGAGGATCGCGTCGGGCGCGTGGTCACCGCCGAACACATCGATGCCGATGCGGATGGGGCGATCACGATGTGCGTGCTGCTTGATGTGGTTCGACACCGCGTCCTTCCGCAGGAATCAAAACAAAAAGAGAACGCACCCGGCATCGGGCCCGGAAGAACCGGGGGATGCCGACGCGGACTAGCTCTGCTTCTTCTTGGAGATGCCGATACCGAGCTTGGGTACCTTCACCTTCAAGCCAGCGCGGACGTAGCCGGACTCGTCGCACGCCTTGTGGTGGGCCTTGGGCTGACCCGAGAGGGGGCAGTTCGTGGGGGCCTGGGCGACAAGGGCGTGATGGGAACGACGGCGGCGGGTGCGGCCGTAGCTTTGCCTCATTGGGGGCAGCATGCGAAACTCCTACAGTGCTCCCGCCCAAAGGCGGCGGGTGGATCGCGGGTGAAACCCCGGGACCCGGGTTCAGGACCTAGTCGAGAAGGCTAGGGATCACAAAGAGGGGTGTCAACGGGGGAGCAGGCGCAAAGGTGGGATGAAGCGGGGCGAAGGGGAGGGGCGATTGGGTTTTGTGGGGGGGCGTGCGAGAGTAGGGGGTCGGGGTGATCGGGAGGGGGGATCGGGAGGGGCGATGAGAATGCGACGGAGAGCGGATGAGAGCGAGCGCGGACTTGATTGTGGGAGGGGGAGGCGTCCTATAGTCCCCTCCTTGTCGCGGGCCGCGAAAGCCGACATGTGACGCCCTCCTAGCTCAGTTGGTAGAGCAGCTGACTCTTAATCAGCGGGTCGAAGGTTCGAGTCCTTCGGGGGGCACTTTGCTCATTTGGGCAGAAAGCCTCGGGAAACCGAGGCTTTTTTCGTTGGGCTGCCATGGCCAAGTTCGGACTCGAACGGCCCCCAATACCGGATCCGAAACGACCTCATACCGGATTCCCGACCGTTCGCTACGGTGGGCCGCTGAAGCGTTCGGAGTCTTTCTGGCGAAATCGGGAACGGACCGCTGCTGGTGTCATCGCCCGCGTCTACACGTGTGGGCATGGCTTCAAGGGCGAACGGCAAACGAATCGGGATCAGTTGGCATGCTCCGAGCGGGCAGTACCGGAAGTACGTCGGCAAGCAGATGGGGCGGAACGGCTCGCCGCAGCCTCGCTGCTTCTACTTGGGGGCGGACCCTCAGGCGGCCATGGAGAAGGCTCTGGCGTTGACGCTTGAGTGGACCGCCATTGAGAGGCAGGGGTATGTCGTTTGGCCACAGGAGCGATCCGGGGCGGCGGGAACGGCGATCGGCGGCGGGACCGAGGAGCGGGAAGTCAACGCCTCCGACGTGACCCTTGAGGATGCTGTCAAGATCTACATCGCGGAGCAAGAGTCGAGGGTGCTGGCGGCCCGAGTCAGCGATCGCCACGCCGAGGCATGTCGCCACCGCCTGTCGCGGATGCTCGCGTTCATGGGGCCGAAGCGGCGAGTGTGCGATATCGGTCAGGACGACCTCATGCGGCTCGTCAACCACTTCGTCAGCCGCCCGAACGCCCTCGATGCTAATGGCAGGGACTTTGACCCGCCGAGGCCGATCGCCATCGCCACCGTGGCGATGCTGGTAAAGGCCGCGAAGTACTTCTTTGAATGGCTGTCCGAGCATGACGCGATCGAGTGGGAAAAACCCAAACGGTTCCGTCAGATCTTCCGCATCGATCGCGGTGGCATGCTGACTGAGGCGGAGCGGGAGCGTCGGTACAGCGAGGTTGTGTCGCGGGAAGTCAGGCACTTCAGCATGGACGACCTTGGGCGGCTCTACAAGATCGCGGATGGTCGGGCCACCTCGACGAAATCTACCGTCGAGCAGAGGCCTCTCGGGTCATGTGGAACCACTTCCACGCCACCAAGCAAGGCGAGCGATACACCATCAGCGAGCCCGCCCGCCGCACCGTCCTCGAACGCCTCCTCGCCCTCAACCACGAACGCCAAGCCCAAGAAGTCGCCGCGGGTCTGCACAAGAAGGCGAAAGCGGCGTTGAACCGAAACTCCGGGAAGAAACGCGGATCGGGAGATGGCAATTCTGGCGAACTCTTTGAATAATGCTCGTCCAAGCAGCGATGCGACAGCTGAAAGGTGAACGCCATGGCAACAGAACTCCAGAGCCTCTCCAAGATTTTCAACAATCGCATCTTCCGCATTCCCGACTACCAGCGCGGCTATGCATGGGGCGACCGACAACTGGCCGACTTCTGGTCCGACCTTGCACGGGTCGGCCCCGATCGAACCCACTATTGTGGACAGCTGACGCTGGAAAAGGTGATGGACGATGGCTGGCGTCAGTGGGATGGTGATTCCTGGCTTGTGGAGGACGCGGGCTTTGAGCCGTGTTTCGTGGTGGATGGTCAGCAACGGCTGACCACGGCCATCATTCTGATTCACTGCATCCTGGAGACCTTTCAACCGGACGATTTGCTCACGGGGCTAAAGGTATCAGAGCTGCGAGATCGCTATCTGTCAAAGTCCAAAGGTGTGCTCCAGAGTTGCTTGTTCGGATACGCAAAGGACAATCCAAGCCACGAGTTTTTTCGTACCCAGATTCTGAAAGTGCCGTCCAACGAGTATCACGGGTCGCGCACTACCTACACGTCAAACCTCGCCAACGCGAGGGATTTTTTTCGAGAGCAAGTCTCTAAAGCCGCTGCTCGCGGAGAAGGCGAGCAACTGTTCAAGGCGCTCACTCAGAGATTTCGCTTCAACACTCATGAACTGAGCGACGACATCGACGTGTTCGTGGCCTTTGAGACCATGAACAACCGCGGCAAGCAACTCTCTCGCCTGGAGCTGTTGAAGAACCGGCTCATCTACCTCTCAACGCTGGCAAAGGGCGGCGAGGCCGAAAAGAACAAGGTGCGAAGCTCTATCAATGCCGTCTGGCGCACGATCTACGAAGAACTCGGTCGGAATGTAGCGAAATCGCTTGATGACGACGAGTTTCTGCGAGCTCATTGGATCGTGTTCTTCGGCTATGACAAGGACGAGGCGGATCCATTGACTCAGTTCTTGCTGAATCAACACTTCACAACCGGTCGCCTAGACAGCGGCGCACTCACTCTTCGTGACATCCAGCAATACGCGAACAGTCTGCAGATTAGTGCCCGGTTTTGGCAGCGCATGCACTTTCCCGAGGACCACACCACCGTGCTTGGTGAAGAAGTTGCATCGGCATTGACTCGGCTCAATCGGCTCGGTTTCGGCGTCTTGCGTCCGTTGGTTCTTGCAACACTCTGCTTGGAACCGCCCAAAGACGGCATTTTGGGGGTGCTCCGCCAAGCAGAGCGGTTCCTTCTCCTCGTTCGGAGCTTTGCCGGGACTCGCGCGAATGTTGCCGAGAACGATTCCTATCGCATGGCGCATGACCTTCACATGCGAGCCGAGACCATTGCCGCCGCTGGCTACATGCTTCGTGATCGTGTCTCCCGCCATTTCTCAGTCACCGCGTTTCAGAGTGAAATCAATGATCTGTTCGCAGGCGACGACAAGGGTTTCTACGAACTCCCAGGACTCAAGGTGCTTCTGTTTGAATATGAGGAGCATCTGCGGCAGGCGGCCAAAGCTACAGCGTCAAAAATTGTTTGGGAGGACTTTCGGGGTGCCCGAAACTCGGTGGAGCATGTTTACCCGCAAACTCCCGAGGAGAGCGAGTGGGGAGCCTTCAAGAGCTTCAAGCCGCAACAGAAGCGATTGCTCACGAACAACCTTGGCAACCTGGTAGCGGTGTCGGTCGCAAAGAACGCCAGCCTCTCCCGAAGTGCGTTCAAGAAGAAGAAGGCGGGAACGGACAAAACTCCCGGCTTTAGTAAAGGGTCCTTCAGTGAACTGGAGATTGCAGAGTACCCGGATTGGACACCGTCGGAGATTCTCGACCGTGGTCTCAAAATGCTGACCTTCATTGAGAAACGCTGGGACATCTTGCTCGGTGATGAAGACACCAAGAAGAGGCTTCTAAAGCTTGAGTTTGTCAAGACTGGGTGAAGTGATGAACAAGGACTCCCTTCAAACTGTTTCACCTCACGCCATTCGCGATCAACTGACGGCGATGGTGGTGCAAGACCCTCTCGGACCTGCGGGTGGGCCAATTGACGCAGAATGCCGTGATGTCCTACGCCGATTCTCTACGGACCTCCGGTCGTTCGCCCAGACCCTTGGGGTGGAGCGGAGCGGAGACGGGGGTTCCTCGGTCCATTCAGGGTTGATTCGCCTCCCGGTTCTCCAATACGCTCGTTCCGGAACGCCTTACACAATGAAGCATCGAAAAGAATGCCGCCAGGACTCGCGCTCTTCATCCGTCGGTGCTCCTTGGACTTTCTCTTCCGATTATCTCGGCCGCCGGTCCGCTTGACCGCTCCGCTCTGCCCATCCAAGCGCCGCAGGTGACGCCGATCACTGAGATCCATACGTCGATGGCACTGGCTCGCACCGCGTCGCGGGTGGCCGTTTCGGAGCACTCCGCTTAGCCTTGGCCTGAAAGTGCAGGGCATTCTGCGACCTCGGAAGCCGGCTTTCGCGTCTTTCCCGCAGCATTCAGCGTTTGTTGCTGTCCTTCAGGGGGCACTCCAGAAGTTCGCGCCAGTTTGCATTCGGTCGTAAAGGCATGCACAGCAGGCCTTTCGTCGTTTGTGGACCGGGTCGTTTGCGACCCCTTGCGACGCATTTCCGCCGCCTGCTGCACCCTGCTCGTCCGAGCCACCGGCCGCGGCGAGAGGGTTCGTTCTACGTCGCGTTCGCTGACGGTGGGTGTCGCGGCACCGACAACGCTGGCGGCCATCTCACCGTTACTCCCGGCAGCCCATGCTCAGAAAAGCACTCTGAAGCCAAGCGTGATCACGAGGTCGGTCGCAGGGCGTTCGCCGCGGTGTACTTGCCGTCCTCGTGCCCTGCGTCTTTCTTGCGTACATCTGACTCGGGTTCGGCCGGCTTGCTGCTCCGCCCGGAGGCTGATCCCCTCGGGCGAGATGTTGCCGTTGCAGGTGCTCGTCAGAAACGCGATCCCGTTGTCGGACACAACCAACTGCGCAGCCGCAGCGATCGTGGTTTCTCCCGTCGTAACGGCGAATCGCGATCGGCCGCCAAGGCCCATGCGACTCCTCTGCGCGCATCTCTCCCCAGTCGACTTCTTCGCGACTAATCTCGTGCATGGCGATCTGGCACTGGTGCTCGAAACTCAGCGGCGGGGTGAACGGTGCGGTCCATGCCGGCGAACGCCGGATGCCCATTGTGAATCTGGGGAATCCTCTTGATACCGCTGCGCCGCCCGAGGGCGTCATCGTGGTCGGGGGTGTGTGGAGCGAGGACCTGGGCCCTGCCTGGATGCCCACCGCCCGAGCCGCGTTCATGGATCGCGCGGACCGGCACGCCGCCGCCGTGAAGGGCGAATGCTGGGTCTGGCCCCTCGCGGGCGGTGCCGTGGCCGATGCGCCCAGTGTGCTGAGCTTCGTCCGGGCCCGCCCTCGGTGGAAGTTCGTGCTCGACCCGGTGTCGATGATGGTCCCGCGCCTGCTCGAGCGTGCCGGGGATCACCTCCGGCGGATGTTCGAGGTCCTGGGGACGAGCGAGCAACTTGGGGCGGTGGTGGTTTCTTCCTGTGCGGTAGACGGAGATCGACTTCTGCACAGGGAGTTCGGGGGGCACGAGGCCTTCGACCGCGAGGTGCTCCGCTGGTGGGGGGCCTGCGGCCGCCCGGAGATTCCCGTCATCCTCCTCGAAGGGGACACCCGGGCGGACGAAGCCCTGCGGTCGGTGGTCTGGGGGTCGGGGAACGGCGAGGATGCGGGAGCCGCGTGAGGGCTACACTTGGCTTTCAGATCCAAAAGGACACCAACCAGCCATGGCTGACGCGAACACGAAGGCGAGTTTGGACCACCCGGTGTTTGGGGTAGCGAAGCAGGCCTTCGCCGGCCTCAAGCTCCGGGCCACGGAGTACCGGGGTCAGTCCACGCTCATCGTGGAGCCGAAGGACCTGCTGGCGGTCATGACCTTCCTCAAGACCGATGCCCGGTGCGGGTACAACTTCCTCAGCGACCTCGGCGGAGTCGACTACCTGAACTACCCGACGCCGATGCCGGGTCGTTTCGCGGTGGTCTATAACCTCGTGAGCTTCTCGCGGGACGACCGGTTCTTCGTCAAAACGTTCGTAGACCCGACCCTGCCCACCGACGGGACCGTCGAGGACCCCGGGCTCGTTCTGGAGAGTGTCACCGGCCTCTGGGCCGGCGCCGAGTGGATGGAACGCGAGGTCTTCGACCTGTTCGGGATCCGCTTCCGCAACCACCCCGACCTCCGCCGGATTCTGCTCTGGGAGGACTACCCCGGCCACCCCCTCCGCAAGGACTACCCGGTTCGTGGCCGCGGCGAGCGTGATCTGTACCGCATCGTGGACCGGACCTCGTCCTAAGCCCGTAACGGCGGCCCGCGATAGGCGTAGATTCGGGTATCCGGGGGCTTGGCCCCCGCGAAGGGATCTGCATGAATACGCCGCACCGGTTTCTCCAGGTTTGGTCGGTCTTGGTGCTCCTCGCCGCCTGGCTTGTCGCTGGCGTTGGCTGCTCCGACGACTACGGGCAGGACACGCCCGATCAGACGATCCGAACCGCCAAAATGCTCGTCGAGAAGGGCAAGGCCAAGCAACTCTCCACCCTCATCTACGCCGAGAACGAAAACTGGCGAAAGCTCATGAGGCGTACGGGGGTGTTCCTCGGCAACATCCAAACGCTCGGAAACGAGCTCGAGATGGCGTTCCCGAAGGAGGTGGGGGAGCTGCGGGAGCGTGCGAAGACGGCCGCGGCGGAAGGAAAGGCGACCTCGCTGGTCGGGGTGCTGTCCAAGCAGGCGATGGGCGGCCGGCGGAAGCGTCCATCCGAGAAGGAGCGGGCGGAGATGGAGCAGGCGATGCAGGACGCGATGAAGCGACTGTTCGCCGATCCCTACGCGTGGTTGAAGGAGGCCGACGGCCGGCTGACGACGGTGCCGGTGAACGACAACACCGCCGCGCTGATGTGGGACGGCCAGACGGTGATGCCTCCGCTCGGGATGATCATGAAGAAGGCGGAGGACGGGAAGTGGTACTTCGTTCTGCCGACGAATCTGCCGGGCGTGAATCAGTTCATGCCCAAGACCGAGAAGGAGTTTCGGTTGTGGGGGAGCATCATCACGACGTTCGACAACGTGGTGATCGATCTGACGAAGGACGTACGTGAAAAGCGGCTGACGAACTTCGAGATGGTCGCCATGAAAGCGGGCGAGAAGGCGTTCATCCCCGCGGCAATGACCTTCGCAGCGTACGGGGCGTACCTCGACGCGAAGAAGCGAGAGACGAAGGCACAGCAGGAGACTCCGGTCAAGACCGGAGGCTGATCAACCCGGGTTCGACCTCCACACCGCGTGCACGCCGCGATGCGGATTCACCATCTGCGTGATCCGCAGGTCCACGCACGAACTCGCGAGCGCCAGGGCCTCCGCGCGAGAAACGCCGAGTTGCTGGATCATCTGGTCCAGGATCCCGTTCACCGCAATCTCCGCCGCTGCGTCGAGCGTCGGTGCGAAGCCGAAGGTCACCAGGCCCTCCGAGGTCCGCGCGAGTGGACCTCGCAGTGCGGCCCCCTTGTGCAGCGTGAGACGCAGCGACGCCTCCAGCATCATGGTTTCGATGGCGGTTCCGCTCAGTTCACCGCCCTGCTGCGTGGCATGGCCGTCGCCGACATAGAGCATTGCCCCCGAGCACTCGACCGGCAGCCACAGCGTTGCTCCCGCAACGAGCTCTCGGCAATCCATGTTGCCGCCGGTTGCGCGCGGAGTCCAGGGACACGCTCCGGCATCGGCCGGTGCCAGCCCGATCATGCCGAGGAATGGACGAACCGGAACCCGCTGGGCGCCCGATGAGAGGCACTCGCGATCGTCGATCGACCACCGCACCAGCGTGAGCGGCGCGTTGCCGATGCCGAGCGCCGCGTTGTAGGCCGGAGTCGCGAGGCCTTGGCCCGAGTAGGTCCATCCCCACGCCGCCGTGCGGAGGTGCTCGATCCGGACCTCAACCGCATCGCCCGGTTCCGCCCCTTCCACCTTGACCGGTCCGAGCAGGCAAGGGCCTCGGTCCGCGACCGGATCTCGCGGCTCGATCTTGCGGCGGGGCTCAGTCGTGGAGGTCGGGGGCTCGATACCCCACGCGACGTCGGGGATCTCGCGAATCGTTACAGAATCACCGGATGCAACCGAGAGCACAGGCTCCGCGTGCGCGGCGAAGTTCGCACGCAGGAAGGGACGCGACGCGGTGATGGTGTGGTGGGTGGGCATGAAGGGTCAAAGGCCGATGAGGTCACCGAGCAGCGGACCAAACTTCACGACGAGCCCGGCGAACACCACGGCAACGATCGAGATGAGCTTGATCAGGATGTTGAGCGATGGTCCCGACGTGTCCTTGAATGGATCGCCAACGGTATCGCCGACCACCGCCGCCTTGTGATCGTCGGAACCCTTGCCGTACACGAGGGTCTCGCCGCGAGACTGGCGGCGGAGTTCGGTTGCCTTCGCGATGATGGACTCGCGCACGGCCGGCGGGATCGCATCGAGGGAGGATGGATTGTCGAGGGCCTGATTCGCGGTGATCTTGCCGCAGGACTCGATGAACTTCTTGGCGTTGTCCCACGCTCCGCCGGCGTTTGCCATGAAGACGGCGACGGCGAAGCCGGATGTGAGGCCACCGGCGAGAAGACCGATGGTCCCGGGGACCGAAAGCGTGAGGCCGACGAGCAAGGGAACAAGGATCGCAAGGATGGAGGGCACGATCATCTCGCGTTGGGCGCCCGCCGTCGAGATGGAGACACACGTGGCGTAGTCCGGGTAGTCGCGGCCCTGGTGGGAGATCGAGCGGGGCCAGTTGTTGGGATCGGTGATCTGATCGGCGGGCATCCCCGAGGCCGCGAGCGCGGCGCGAATCGCGGCGAACTGGCGGCGGCACTCGGCCATCATCGCGGACGCCGCCCGTCCGACGGCGTTCATCGTGAGGGCGCAGAACAGGAAGGTGAGCATCACGCCCACGAAAAGCCCGGAAAGCACCTTGGGGCTCGTGAGTGTGACGTCGTAGTACGCGAGAACGTCCTGCAGGGTGGCGCGGTCGGTGTACACCACTCGGAAGGAGAGTTCGTGGTCGTGGTCGCCGTGCGGGATATTGCCCTCAAGAGTGACGGAGTGCTTGGAATCCGCGTTGCCATGGTTGTGGCCCTCGTGCCCGGGTTCCGGCTTGTCGCCGGACTGGATGTCGAAGGGCTGACCCCGCTTGACGGCGTCGTCGAAGTGCGAGTCCGCGCCGAGTTGCGACTCATCGACGAGCAACGCGCCCCGCGTCGACAGGTTTCCCTCGGCATCGGACGCGAAGAGCCCGAAACGCCCGTGCCCGAGGTACACGGCGATCGACTCGCCCTTGTCCAGCAGCGAGGACGCCTCGGCGTGATCCGCGGCGGCATCTCGACGCGTCTGGGTATCCAGTTGCGTGGCCACGACCTGGACATACGCCGCCAGAAGCGCGAGCGCAGTGAGCGCGGCGGATCCGATGGCGAATCCCTTCCCCGTTGCAGCGGTCGTGTTTCCCAGCGAGTCGAGCATGTCCGTGCGCTGACGCACGAACGGTGGCTGCCCGCTCATCTCCGCGTTGCCGCCGGCGTTGTCCGCGATCGGTCCGTAGGCATCGGTCGCGAGGGTGATCCCCAGCGTCGAAAGCATGCCGACCGCCGCGATGGCCACCCCGTACAGACCGAGCAGGTAGTTGTCGTGTCCGCCAGCGGCGATGAACGCGACGAGGATGGCCACGACGACGGCGAGCAGCCCCGCCCACGTCGACTTCATCCCCTCGGCGATGCCGGCGATGATCACCGTCGCCGGACCCGTGGTCGCCTGACGCACGATGTTCTGTGTCGGCTTGTGCTCGTAGCTCGTGCAGTACTCGGTCCACTGCGCGATCACGATGCCCGAGAAGAGCCCCGCCAGGATGGCGATCGAGAGCCCCAACCACGAGACCCCGGACTCCGCGATCACCGAATCCCCGCACAACGCCCAGGGAATAACAAACGCGGCGATCGTGATGAGCCCCGCCGCCGCGAACACGCCCTTCCGCAGCGAGGACAGCAGGTCGCTGAACGACGCGTCATCCCTCGTCCGCACCAGAAAGATGGCGAGCAACGAGGCCAGAATGCCGAACCCGGCAAGCGCGATGGGTGTCGCCGCCAACGCCAGCCCAACCCGCAACTGCGTCCCCTCGCCGATCGTGGTGATCCCGAACGCGGCAGCGGTGCCGAGCGCAACCGCCGCCAAGATCGAGCCGTAGTAACTCTCGTACAGATCGGCGCCCATACCCGCGACATCGCCGACGTTGTCCCCCACATTGTCGGCAATCGTCGCCGGGTTCCGAGGATCATCCTCGGGGATCCCCGCTTCGACCTTGCCGACCAGATCCCCACCCACGTCGGCCGCCTTCGTGTAGATCCCGCCGCCAACGCGCGCGAACAGCGCCTGGGTCGATGCCCCCATACCGAACGACAGCATGATCGCCGCGAGTTCCGCGAGCGTGGCGCCTCGCGTCATGTCGAGGCCGAAGAGCTCTCCGTGGTGCGTGAGCAGGATGAACCACAGCGAGACGTCCAGCAGCGCGAAGCCGACAACGTTCAGGCCCATCACCGCGCCGCTCCGGAACGCGACCGTCAGGCCGTCGTTCAGCGACTCCTTCGCGGCCGCGGCGGTGCGTGAAGACGCGTCGGTCGCCATCTTCATGCCGAGCCAACCGCAGATGCCCGAGAGCGCTCCCGTCAGCGGTACCCCTACTACAGAAAGGATCGGTTGAAGTCCCATCGCCGACAGGACGCCGAGGACCCCGGCGAGCAGGACGAAGACAACCGCCACCACCTTGTACTGACGTTTGAGGTACGCGATCGCGCCCTCCCGCACCGCTGCCGCGATGCGGATCATCTCCGGTTCACCCTCCGGATGGGTTCGCACCGAGTTGGCGATCAGCTTCGCCGCGACGAGCGCGACGATCGCCGCGGCCGGGGCGATCCAGAAAGGAGTGGGGAGGTGGAACGCGGCGAGGATGGTGGGTGTGAGCATGAGGTGCTACCGCGGGAGGTTGATCGAATCCAGAAGTGCCCGGTCGATATCGGGCTGGTCAGAGTACGCGAGTGCGGCCCGTGCTGTATCGGCCGCGGCATGGGCTTGCTCGTCCCGGTTCGTTTGCGCGCAGGCGCGGGTGAGGTTGGTGAAGTAGCGAGCCCGGCGCGGGTGGTTGGCCGGAGCGAGCCGATCCGCGGCGGCGATCAACCGCGGGAGCAACTCGGCGTCGGCGTGGAGCTCTCCCAGCCGGCGCTCCGCCTCGGCCATGCCCTTTGTAAGACTGTCCGCCTCGTTGTCTGCCGCGCCCGCCAACCGATGGGAGAACGTCATGGTGATCCATTCGACGGCCTGCTCGCGGGTCCCGGTCGTGATGTAGAAGTCGCGGAGAGTCGCGGCGACGCGCTCGGTTTCCCACGCCCCGTTTCCTCGCGAAACGCTGAAGCCTCTGTGCGCCTCGAGCAGGGCCGACTCGGCCTCCGGGTACCGCGCGATCCGCTGGAGCGCGGCACCTGCGCTGAGCAGCGCATAGGAGCGGAAAAGGTGATTCTCAGGGAACGCGGCGCGGGCTTCCCGCGCCAGAATCTCGCCGTGAAGCCCCGCCTCCTCGTTCCGCTTGAGGCGTAGAAGCCCACCGATGAGGTTGTTGCGCAGCGATATCGGGTCGGTCTTGCGGCGATTCGGGGACGCCAGGCAGTTCTCCAGGAGTTTCGCCTGCAGGTCTACCGCTTCCCCGAGGCGACGCGTGGAAGAGAGAACCGCACACAGAGACGTCATCGCCGCGAGCGTGTCCTGATCGGCCGGTCCGAGCACCCGTTCCATTGCGGGTATCACTTCGCGGAGAATCGACTCAGCCTCCTCGAACTGCCCTTGAACCTGCAGGTTCTCCGCGAGAATGCCCCGGCAGCTCAGCACCACAGCGTGTTCCGGCGAAAGCAGCGGCGAGAACCGGGCGATCGCCTCTCGGGCAAGCGTCACGGCCTCCTGCCGCTGGTCGTCGTTGCCCAGTTCGTTCAGCAGAATCGCGATCGCCTCGAGGACCCGCGGATCGTCCGGTCCGAGCGCGAGCGTGAGGTCCTCCACAGCCTTTCGACCATGCAGGACCGCTTCCTTCCGCAGGTCGACATCGCCCAGCGCGTCCGCAACGAGCGATCGGATCTCCGCGCCCAGAATCGGCTGATCGCTGAATCGCTCGGTCAGATTGTCCGCCGCACGCTGCAGAACGGTCAGCAGCTTCACTTCGTGCCCGTCGCGCGTTGGTGCCGCCGCGCGAATGAAGTCCTCCAGCAGATAACTGTTGATCGCCCGCACCTTCTGCGATTCCTGCTCGGCGCGGAGTTTCGCCTCCCCCGCCTGCTCGCTGGCACGCCTCGCTTCCCCAGCGAGGGCAACCGCTTTGGCCCGGTCCTCTTCCGCCCTGAAGTACAAAGCTGTGCTCACCGCCGTCCCGATGCTCAACGCGACAAACGCCGCAACCACTCCCGCAACCAGCGTCCGATTCCGGCGCGTGAACTTGCTGAGTTGGTACAAAGTAGTGGGGGGGCGGGCGGAGATTGGGTCATGCCGGAGCGAACGTCGAATGTCATCCGCCAACTGCGACGCCGACTGGTACCGCCGTTCCGGGAGCTTCTCGAGCGCCCGGGAAACGATCGTCGCAAGGTCGCCGCGGTACGCACGGTTCATCGTGGAGAGCGACCGCGGCTCCTCGTCCCGCACGATTCTCGCCGCATCCGCGAGCGACCGATTCGAGAGATCGTGCGGCAGACTGCCCGAGAGGATCTGGTAGAGCATCACCCCCAGCGAGTACACGTCCGAGCGAGCGTCGATCTCTGCCCCCGGCAACGGCGAGATCTGCTCCGGGCTCATGTAGGGCACCGTGCCGATCAGTTGCATCGCGTCAGTGCGCAGCGTGTTCGCGTTGTTGTGCTCAACCCGCGCAACACCGAAATCCAGAATCTTCGGCGCCGGTGGATCCGCCGACGTATCCACCAACACATTTCCCGGCTTCAGGTCCCGGTGGATGATCCCCGCCCGATGGGCATGATCCGCGGCATCGCAGATCTTCGCGAACAGCTCCAGTTTGTCCGATAGACCCGGCGCGTGCTGCGCCAGGTAGTCGGTCAAAGGCAGCCCGCGTACCAGCTCCATCGCAAAGAACGGTTGCTCCCTCACACGCCCCGACGGAAACTCGAGCTCGGCGGTCCCTGCTTCGAAAATCGCCGCGATGCCCGGGTGATGCAGCGACCCGAGCAACTGTGCTTCTCGCCGAAACCTCGCGAGCGACTCCGGCGTCGTCGCGCCGGGCCGGATCACTTTCACGGCAACCGAGCGACGCGGGTGGTCCTGCTCCGCCTCGTAGACCGTCCCCATACCCCCTTCACCAATGATCCCCAAGACCGTGTACCGACCGATCCGCGCGGGAAGCTCGTGGACCGTCCCGGGCGCAAACTCCGCCAGCGCCGCCGGTGTTTCGAGAAACCCACCCGCCGCGCTGTCGCTCTGGAGCAGTCGAAAGACCATCCCCGCGAGTTCGTGGTCACCACCGGCCATTTCGCGAACCCGATCGGCTCGCTCACCTTCTGGGAGATCCGCAACCGCGTCGAAGATCTCTCCCGCGCGACGGATGTTGGTCGGCTTCATGACGGGCCTCCCGTCGAAGGCCCGGAGATTCGAGCGTGGAGCCAGGCTTTCACAAAGCGCCAGTCTCGCTCGAGCGTTCGCAGCGGCGTCGAAGTCGCGGCCGCGATCTCCTCCATGGTCATGCCCGCAAAATACCGAAGCGTGACGAGCCGGGCTTTGTCCGGGTCCTCGGCCTCGAGCTCCGTGAGCGCCGTGTGCAGCGAAAGCACATCATCACCCGCCTCCGCCAACGAGATCTCCACAGAGTCAATGGATTCCCTGGCCAGGCCCCCTCCCCGCTTCAAAGCCGCTCGCCTCCGCGCCTGCTCCACGAGTATGTCGCGCATCGCCCGGCCCGCCGCGAAGAAGAAGTGCTGGCGATTCTCGAACCCCGCACCCTGTCGCCCCACCAGGCGCAGAAAGGCCTCGTTGACCAGCGCGGTCGCCTGCAGCGTCTGCGGTCCAGCCCCGGAGAGCTGCTGCTGCGCCAAGCGCCGCAGTTCGTCGTAGAGAAGAGGCACCAGCTCTTCCGCGGCCATGGGTCGTCCCAGCGAAGCTTCGCCGAGGAGACGGGTCACGGTCTGGTCGAGAGAGGGCGTCATCCGAAGGGGAGTGTAGAGGGGAATCCGAAAAAATGTTGGACATCGTGGCGGGAAGCGCCGGCCGTTCACGGCTGATGGTGGAGCCCCGCGAGTGCGGGGACAGGGATACGGAATCACTGCACAGGAGTCTTGCCATGCGTCGTCACCTTCTCGCGTTCGCTGCGGTCGCCGGTTCGCTTCTTGGTTCGGTTGCTCACGCCCAGACGATGAGCAACGCCTTCACCTACCAGGGTCAACTCCGCGACGGCGCCGCCCTCGCCGACGGTCAGTACGAGTTCGCGTTCTACCTCTACGCCAACCAGACCGGCGGCTCCGCCCTCGCCAACATCGGCAGCGGTGCCACGCCGGTCACCCTCACCGTCGCCGGTGGCCAGTTCAACACGACCCTCGACTTCGGCTCCGTCCACTTCGATGGCTCCGACCGCTGGCTCGAAGTCGCCGTTCGCCGCGCCGGGAGCCCCTTCATGCTCCCGCTCCCCCGTCAGCGCCTCACCGCCACGCCCTACGCCCTTCGTTCGGCGTTCTCAACCGCCACGCGCGGCATCAACGTCGACGGGTCCGGTCGTGTGACCAGCGGCCCTTCCGCGACCTCCTACCGCTTCGGCATCTCGAGCACCGCCCAGGGTGAACTGCTCGAACTCAACTCCAGCAACACCTCCTACACGATCATGACCCTCAACAACACCAGCAGCGGTGGTCGCCCCTGGGCCATGCTCTCCACCGGTGGTGATTACCCGTCGGGTGCCGGCGATCTGATCTTCCGCGACATCGCGAGCGCCCAGGATCGCCTCGTCCTCGGCGCCGACGGAAACGTGGGCGTGGGCACTCGCGCCCCGACCGCCAAGCTGGATGTCGTTGGTCGCGTCAAGTGCCAGGTCCTTGAAATCACCGGCGGCAGCGATATCGCCGAGCCCTACACCATCGCTCCCGCAGGTGATGTCGAACCCCGGCCGGGCATGGTGGTGTGCATCGACCCCAACCAGATCGGCAAGCTCCGGGTCAGCACCGGCGCGTACGACACGGCCGTCGCCGGCATCGTCAGCGGTGCCAACGGCGTCAACGTGGGCCTCACGCTCACCCAGACAGGATCCGTGGCCGACGGAGAACTCCCGGTCGCTGCCGCCGGTCGGGTGTGGTGCTACGTCGACGCCGACGCCAACGGTGCCGTGAAGGCCGGCGACCTCCTGACCACCTCCTCCACTCCCGGCCACGCCATGCGTGCGGAGTCCGGCAAGGCCAACGGTGCGATCCTCGGCAAGGCCATGTCCTCGCTCGAATCCGGCCGTGGCATGGTGCTCGTGCTCGTCGGCCTGCAGTGAGTCCTTCGCCGCACACAACAAGGAGCAAAACGATGAAACTCAAGATCAAAAGCGCGGCAGCCGCAGTCCTCGCCCTCGCCGGCTCCGCGCTCGCTCAGGTCTCCGTCACGCCGGGAGTCGCGTTCGATCCGTACGCGATCTGGGGTGACCCCTTCAGCAACCTCACCGCCGCGACCTGCGCACCGGGAGTCACCCTTCAGTTCGCACCGGGCGTCTACCGCGAGACGATCACGCTGAACCAGCCCTTCGTCCTGACGAAGACTGGCACAGGCTCCGCGATCATCGGTCAGACCGGCTCGCAATCGACCACGCTCAAGGTCATGTCCTGGAACCTCCACCTCTTCGGCAGCTGGCCCCTCCCGGTCTGGCAGGACGAAGCCCGCGCCGACGCCATCGGCGACTACTTCAACGGCCAGCGCATCGCCGGAAACCTCGATTTCGTCGGCCTCCAGGAGGTCTGGTCCGGAACCGAAGCGTCGCTCGTCTACGTCAACGCCGGGTACCTCTTCCTCGCCCGCGGCGACGACAACGAGGGCGCCAGCGCCCTCGATTCAGGCCTCATGTACCTCAGCAACCACCTGTTAACCTCCTTCAACCAGTACTTCTTCGAAGACGAACGCGGCGACGACGCCAACTCCAGCAAGGGGTGGATCCAGACCACCATCGTCAAGGACGGGATCTCCATCGGTATCTTCAACACCCACCTGCAGTCCGGCGACGGAACCGACAACGCCAACACCCGATCCTCTCAGCTCGCCCAGATGGCGCAGGCGATCTGGGGCTACCGGGTCGCGAACCCATCGCACGCCGTGATCGTGATGGGAGACTTCAACATCGCCGCGGGTGGATCGGAGCATCCGACGCTCCGCAACACGATGGGCTTCATGACCACCGTCTTGGAAACCTCGCGTTTCGGCGACGTCGCACCGAACCTCGGGCCCTGCGGTGGGGATCACCTCACCTGCACGTCCTGCGGAGACAACGCCCTTCACACGTACTTCTACGGCGCGGGCTCGGGCTCTGGTCGCATCGATTTCATCTTCTACAACCACAGCCGCGACGGCACCGTCAAGGTTGTTCCCAAGTCCTACGACAAGCGCCGACCACTCGCGGCCACGGCGATCTCGGGCGAGGGTTGGGCCCCGGAGAACTGCTTCACCTGCAGCACGACCACCCGCGTCCTCTCGGACCACGACGCGATCTTCGCCGAGTTTGAACTCATCCGTAACTGATCCGCCGCCCGCAACGGCACGAAAGGACACTCCGATGGACAAGCACACAGCAATCGCAACGACTCTGATCGCCTCGCTCGCCGCTACCGCCGGCGCGCAGATCCAGATCACCAGTTGGACGGTCGACGGCGGGAGCACCACCGTCAGCAACGGCGCGTTCTCCCTCTCCGCAACGATCGGCCAGGCCGACGCCACCAGCCCCACGGTCCTCGGTGTGTACACCGTGACCGGCGGCTACTGGGGCACGGGCACCAACTGCCCCGCCTGCGCCGCCGACTACACCAGCGACGGTGGCATCGACGGCGACGACGTCATCGCCTTCTTCGGCGACTGGGACGGAGGCACCGGGTGCGCCGATGTCACCAGCGACGGCGGTATTGACGGTGACGACGTGATCTTCTTCTTCGAACAGTGGGACGCCGGCGGCTGCTGAGCCCCACGCATCCACTCCACACACACGCAACCCCCGGTCCGCTGCCGGGGGTTGTTCGTTGCTCACTTCAACGCCGCTTCGATCCGCGCCGCCAAATCCAGCGCCGAATCCGGATCCATCTTCAGAATCACCGGCCAAAAACCCGCGTCCTCGTCCACAAGCACCAGCGTCGGTCGCGGATCCTCTCCCTCGCTGCTCCGGTACGACGGATACGGCATCCAACCCGCTTCCCCCGGCACCTCGTAGAGCCCGCCCGCGTTCTTCGAGTACGGACTCGTGGCGACAACCAGGTCAATGCCCTTCGCCACCGCCCGCTTCCGCGACTTCTCACCCCACTTCACCGCGATCGGAAGCTCGTGCGCGAGCATCGCCGCGGTCTCTCGCTCCACCACCGACTCCACGATCGCTTCGCCCGACGCATCCCCACGCATCACCCTCAGTTTCACACCAGCGCCGTCCTTCGCGACCAGCACCGCGGCATCACCTTTGATCTCGGCCAACCCGCTGCTCGATGCCTCCAACCCACTCAGGCTGATCGTGGTCGGGGGAGTTCCGGTACGTCCGGCAAGCAGGGCTCGCAGCTTCTTCGCGAGGCCAACCGGATCGTTCCGCTCGTTCGTGATGACCGCCACGACGACGTCCTCTTCGAGGTCCCGCGAGAACTCGGCCCGGAACCCCCGGGTGCCGCCCGAGTGATGCACACGCTTCCCCTCCGGTGTCCTCTCGACGAACCACCCGAGCGCGTAGCCGCCCTTGTCCGCGTTGTAGAGTTTCGCGCGCGCAACCGCGTCAAGGACCAGATCCCCACGCAGCGCCCGATCCCACGCGAGCAAGTCGTGCACATTCGTCAGCACCCCGCCGCACCCTTTGAACCCCCAGCCCCAGCCATCCTGCAGGATCCCGAGCCGACGGGCCTTGCGTCCTTCCCGCTCCACCACGCGTGCTCCCGCGTTGCTCAGATCAAGATTCGCGCCGTCCAGAAACCCCGTGGACCGCATGCCCGCCGGAACAAAGAGCGATCCGCGCACATACTCCTCAAACGGCCTCCCCGACGCCTTCTCGACCACCGCCCCCAGAACAACATACCCCCCGTTGCAATACTCGAAGGCCGCGCCCGGCGCGTGGCCGAGCGGCGATCCCATCGCAAGTTCCACAGCCTTGTCGCGATCCGGAAACGTCAACGTCTGAATCGCACCAGTCCGGTCCGAGAGCCCCGACGTGTGCGTCAGCAACTGGTAGAGCGTCACCCGATCCGCGGCACCACCCGCATCCGGGAAGTGCTTCGACACCGGATCATCCGTCGACAGCTTCCCCTCCATCTCAAGCCGCAGCACCGCCGCCGCCGTGAACTGCTTGGCGATCGACCCGACATCCATGATCGTCCGGTCATCCACAGGCCTCAGCGACCCATCCGCCACCCCGTACCCCTTCGCAAAGATCACTTCACCACGCCTCGCGACCAACACCTGCCCCCAGAACTGACCCAGATGCTCGCTCAGGATGTGCTGATCAAAAGTCGCGCCGAGTTCCTCCACCTCACGCGACGCCACCGCGACAGCCCCGGTCTGCGCGTGCGCTCCGGGTTGGCACACCAGAAACGCCGCGGTCATCGCAAGGACGAGACAGTTGGAACCCATGCGTTCTCCTTTGTGAGACCCATCTTCCTCTCGTACGGTCTGTTGCGGAAAGTGTTGCAGCGGAGCTACGCTTGTCCCATGACAGCCACGTTGATCGACGGTGTGCAGCTCGCCAAAGTCTACCGCGAGTCCATCAAGGAACGCGTTGCCGCCGTTCGCGCTCGCGGCGGACGCGTCCGTCTCGATGCGATCCTCGTGGAATGGGGCGACAACGCCGCCAAGGTGTACGCCGACAACCAGGCCCGCACCTGCGAGATGCTCGGTATCGAGTACAAACTCCACCGCCTCGACCACCAAGCCATCTTCGACGATATCGCCGGCCGTGTCCTCCTCCTCTCCTCGCAGGACGACGTCACCGCCATCATGGCCCACCTTCCCATGCCCGAGGGCGTCGATCCCTACCTCGTCCAGCGCCTCATCTCCGCCGAAAAAGACGTCGAAGGCGTCAACCCCGCGAACATCGGCAATGTCGTCTACGGCCGCTCTTCGCTCGCGCCCTGTACCGGCCTCGCCGTGCTCAAGATGCTCCAGAACTACTACGGCATCCCCGATGTTCCCGGCCAGCGCGTCGAGCCCTTCCTCCGAGGAAAGCTCGCCGTCGTCGTCGGCGCGGGCGACGTCGTCGGCAAACCTATCGCCGTCTTGCTCATGCGACAGGACGCCACCGTCGTGAGCTGCAACAAGTACTCTCCCGAAATCAAGGAACTTACCCGCCGCGCGGACATCCTCGTCGCCGCCGCCGGAGTTCCCGGCCTGATCAAGGCCGACATGGTCAAACCCGGCGCCGTCGTCATCGACGTCGGTGTCAACCGCGTCACCGGCCCCGACGGCAAAACCCGCACCGTCGGCGATGTCGACTTCGAGAGCGTCAAGCAAGTCGCCGGGGCCCTCAGCCCCGTTCCCGGCGGCGTGGGACCCATGACCGTCTCCATGCTCCTCCTCAACGTCGTCGAAGCCGCGGAGCGCCACCTGTGAAACCCGGCGGTCGCGCCTCCCCCAATCGGCGACCCGGCCTCACCCAGCCCCCGACCATCACCCGCGACCAGGCACGCACGCTCCTCCTCTCCGGCCACGGACTCCTCCGCGACCCAGCACGACGCACCCGCTCCCAACCCCGCCACGCCCTCGACGCCATCCGCGAACTCGGCTTCGTCCAGGTCGACAGCATCAACGTCGTCGAACGCGCGCACCACCACATCCTCTGGACCCGCGACCACGCCTACAGACCCGCGCATCTCGATGCGCTTCAGAAAGACCTCCATGTGTTCGAACACTGGACGCACGACGCCTCCGTGATCCCCATCGAGCACTTCCACCACTGGCACCACCGCTTCGAACGCGTCGCCTGGTCCACGTGGTTCAACGGCCAACTCGGCCGCGACCGCGAAGCCCTGCTCGCCTCCGTCAAAGCCGAGATCGAAACCCGCGGCCCGCTCATGGCCCGCCACTTCGAACACCCCTCCGGTGCCAAGTCCGGTGGCTGGTGGGAATGGAAGCCCGCAAAGGCCGCCCTCGAGTACCTCTGGCGCCGCGGCGAGCTCACCATCGTTCGTCGCGAGGGCTTTCAGAAGGTGTACGACCTCACGCCCCGTGCCATGCCACAAATCTCCGCCCGCCCCGCGAGTGACGCCGCCGACCACGTCGCGTGGGCCTGCACCACCGCCATCGAACGACTCGGCGTCGCCACCCCTACGGAAATCGCAAAGTTCTGGAACGCCGTACCGATCGCCGACGCCCGCCGCTGGTGCGCCCAAGCCGTCGAAGCAGGCTCGCTCGAATCGGTCGTCATCGAGTCCGATCACGCCGCGAAGCCCGCGGTCGCACGGCCCGATTGGCGAGCCGTACTCGAAAAGAGCCCCGACGCTCCCCCGCTCGCACGCCTCCTCAGTCCCTTCGATCCGATCATGCGCGACCGGGCCAGAGCCCTCCGCCTCTTCAACTTCGACTACCGCTTCGAGGCCTTCGTCCCCGAGCGCCTCCGCACGTACGGCTACTACGTCCTCCCCGTGCTCGCCGGTGATCGCATCATCGCCCGAGTCGACGCCGCCGCGGATCGTTCCGCCTCACTCCTGGTCATCAAGGGAGTCTGGTGGGAACCGGGCACGACTGCGAAAGCGGGCTGGAAGCTCCTCGGACCCGCTCTGGATAGCTACGTCCGATTCGTCGGGGTAGACCGTTGGGCCCTCGCGGCTCGCGTGGCCCCTTCCCGCGCGGCGACTACCCTTCGCCGATGACACAGTTGCTCAAATCACCTGTCGGTCGATTCCGCATCGTCGCCATCGCCGAAGCCCTCTCGTGGCTCGGCCTGCTCATCGGCATGTTCTTCAAGTACGTCGTCGTGCACGACCCCATTGGCGTCAAGATCATGGGCCCGATCCACGGCGCACTCTTCGTCGCGTACATCGTCTGCACCCTCGACGCCATGGCCCACCTCAAGAAAGGCCCCGGGGTCATGCTCATCGGCCTCGTCGCCGCGGTCCCGCCCTTCACCACGCTCTGGTTCGAGCGATGGGTCCTCCGCGAACACCGCGCCGCCACCCCCGCGAAGTGATCCCCTACCTCTTTCCGTGATCCCGTTCGAGATGTTCGCGCAGCAGATCCCGGCCGAAATCGCGCTCCCTGTCCCGCCACACCGTGTGAACGTGGTTCGCATTGTTCTGCGTGTTGTCGTACTCGATGACAAACGTCGGCCCGCTCAGCCGGTAGTAGTGCCCCTCGCCGCGTGACTCCCCGCCCATCCACGCGAAGCGGATCCTCTCCACGCCAGCCTCCTCGATCCGCCGCCATTCCGCCGCCGCGAGCTCGTGCCGCAGGTTCTCCGCGTACTCGCGGATCAGCCGCTCCACAATCCCACGTTGCGACTCATTCATCGCCGAGACCGCCAGCCCACTCGCGTCCACCTCCGCAAGCGAACGCCCCGGAACCCCCAAGATATCCGACGGCGCATCCGCTCCAACGATCGCCTCCCGTTTCTGCTCCGGCGTCAGCGACGCAAGCAACTCCCTCGCGATGTCCTCCTCCGCCGCGAGCACCCGCACCCCCGCGCGATCACCCTCACGTACCTCCGCGGGATTCGCCCCCAGAAAGCCCGGTGTCACCGCGACGCCCTTCTCCACGCCCGTGAAGTTCAGCGATATGTGGTGCCCCTCAAGCTTCCAACCCCACGGCCCACGCCCCGGCGTCCCGAAAACCGCCACCGAGTACGCCAGCGGATCCCGCCGCGGCCCCGATCCCTTCTCCATCACCCGCAGCACCGCATCAAGCAGCATGATCTCCTCAACCTTCCCCATCCCGCGCGAGGAAAGCGCCGCACGCAGCAACTCCCTCGCCCGCCGCTTCTGGACGCTGCTCATCTCCGAAAACTCGACTCCAGCACCCTGCCGCGGCACATAATGCCAGTCTTCCCTCGCGCGATCTTCAAACCCCAACGCCGCTTTCGCACGCAACTCCGGCGTCAGCGACTCGAGAAACGCACCCGCCGCACCCGCCATCGCGTCCGCTGGTTCGGCCCGCCCACCCAAGCCCGCCGCCGCCGCAACGCATCCGAGCAGAAGGAAAGAGAGAACTCTCGTACTTCGTTCCATCTGGAGCTACTCCGTGCGCAGAAATGCTGCCTCAGCATACCACAATGCACCATGCCCCCGGTCGTTCACGCCCCAGCCCACGATGGGCCGTTCGCACCGAGCCGCCGCCGCTGATGTACACTCGCCCGCCGCACCCACTCGGAAACACCACGCATGTTCACCATCACCAAAGACCTCGTCCTCCCCGCCACCATCACCGGCTCCTGGCCGCGCCCGAAGTGGATGGACGAGAGCATGTGGGGCCGCCCCCTCGATTCCTGCATGATGGACGTGCGTTTCCGCGAGAAGTTCCAGGACGCCATGGCCACCCTCGTCAGCGACCAGGAACGCGCCGGCCTCGACATCGTCACGCACGGCGACCTCCACTGCGACGAGGACTACGCCGGCCGCTCGTGGCACCACTACCCGCTCCAGCGCTGGACTGGTTTCGAAGGCGACCACCTCCAGTCCTGGGCCACGCGCTCCCCGTGGCTCAAGTATCCGCCGGGCACCATGCTCAACGAAATCTACACCGGTTGGCGTTGGCCCCGCGTCGTGGACAAGATCACGCACCGCTCACTCGACTACCCCAAAATCTGGCGCCTCGCGCAGACCCGCACCTCCAAGCCCGTTCGCTTCGGCACCTGCTGCTCCCAGGTCATGGGCCTCTTCCTCGATATCCACACCCCCAAGTACAAGGACAAGCGCGAAGTCCTCTGGGACATGGCCGTCGCCATGAACACCGAACTCCTCGCGCTCCGCGACGCCGGCTGCCGCTCGATCCAGATCGAAGAACCCTGCTTCCACTTCATGGCCAACACCTACGGCAAAGACCACGACGAAGTGAAGTTCTACCTCGACTGCTACAACCGCGAAGTGCAGGGCCTCGAAGACGTGGAACTCTGGATCCACACCTGCTGGGGAAACCCCAACATGCAGCGTGTCATCGACAACGACAGCTACGCCGCTTCACTCGACATGTACATGTCCCAGGCCCGCGGCGACGTCTGGACCATCGAAACCAAAGACCGCAACATGCGTGAGATCGAACTCCTCGCGCCCTACATGAAGCACTCCGGGAAAAAGGTCTGCATCGGTGTCGTTTCCCACCGCCGCCTCCAGGTCGAAACCCCCGAGGAAGTCGCCGACTCCATCCGCCTCGCCCTCCGCCACATCCCCGCCGAACGCCTCATCATCTCCACCGATTGCGGCTTCGGCCGCCAAGGCTGCAACCGCGACATCGCCTTCTTCAAGAGTGTCTCCATCGCCCAGGGAACCAACATCGTCCGCCGTGAACTCGGCCTCCCCGCTGCCCGAATCCCCGCCGCCGACCCCCTCCTCCAGACCGACCTCGTCCCCGACAAACCCATCTGACCTCGCCGACTTCCCGACGGCCCGGTTACCATCCGCCCTGTGGATACAAACCCCCACAACAACGAGGACGCCACGCTCCTGCTGAACGCCGCGGCCGGAGGCGACAAACTCGCCGCCGACCGCCTCCTCCCACTCGTCTACGACCAACTCCGCAAGGCCGCGCAACGCGACCTCATCGGTGATCGCGAACGGCCCTCGTTGTCCGCGACCCTCCTCGTCCACGAGGCGTACCTCAAACTCATCGGCCCTCGACAAATCCACTGGGCCAACCGCGCCCACTTCTACGCCGCCGCCGCCGAGGCCATGCGCCGAATCCTCCTCGACCACGCCCGCAAGCACGCCCGTCGCGGCGGCCCCGCTCGTCCACTCACCGAAATCACCGACGTCCAAGCCCTCGCCGATTCCGACCCCGAACACATCATCGCTCTCGACGCCGCGCTCACCACCCTCGAAGCCCAAGACCCCGAGTCCGCCTCGCTCATCCGCCTCCGCTTCTACGCCGGTCTAAGCGTCGAACAAGCCGCGGAAGCCCTCGGTATCTCGCCCCGCTCCGCCGCCCGCCTCTGGACCTTCGCCCGAGCCTCGCTCTACCGAGCGATCACCGAACACAAGTAACGCTCGCTGCGCAGCCCCGCAATTCCTGGCAGCACCACCGCCCAGGCGTCGCTTGGCGTGCGTGATACTCCACCTATCCTCACAATCCCGATCCGCGGCATCGCTCGCCTTCACTTCACCCACCGCCCGCCGCCGCGCGTCCCCTCCCATCTCCCTGCGCACGCACCTGCTCATCGCCGCCGCCCTCGCCTCGTGCCCCGCTCCGAATCCACCCATCACCACCCCCGGAACACCTTACACTCCGCGAGCCGCCGCGAGCCCCCAAGCCCGCGCGCTGCACGGAGCCCGCGATGAACGATCCCGACTTCCCAACCTCCCCTGCGCCCCGTGGACCTGATCGTCCGATCGATGCGGCCGCCGCCCCAACCCTCATCCTCCCTACACGCGAAGGCCCCGGCACCGTCATCGGTCCCTACAAAATCGTCCAGTTGCTCGGCGAAGGCGGCTTCGGCACCGTCTTCATGGCCCAGCAGGAACGCCCCGTCCGCCGCGCCGTCGCGCTCAAGATCATCAAGCTCGGAATGGACACCCATCAGGTCGTCGCCCGCTTCGAACAGGAGCGCCAGGCCCTCGCCCTCATGGACCACCCCCACATCGCTCGCGTCCTCGACGCCGGCGCCACCGAATCCGGCCGCCCCTTCTTCGTCATGGAACTCGTCAAAGGCGAGCCCATCGTCGACTACTGCGACCGCCACAACCTCTCCATCCACGAACGCCTCGCCCTCCTCGCCCAGGTCTGCTCCGCCGTCCAGCACGCCCACACCAAGGGCATCATCCACCGCGACCTCAAGCCCAGCAACGTCCTCGTCACCCTGCAGGACGGCAAGCCCACACCAAAGATCATCGACTTCGGTATCGCCAAAGCCACCAACGCCCGCCTCACCGAGCACACCCTTTTCACCGAACACCGCCAACTGATCGGCACCCCCGAGTACATGAGCCCCGAGCAGGCCGAAGGCTCTATGGACATCGATACCCGCACCGATGTCTACTCACTCGGTGTCCTCCTCTACGAACTCCTCACCGGCTCAACCCCCTTCACCGGCGGTGAACTCCGCTCCGCCGCCTTCGCCGAACTCCAACGCATCATCCGCGAAGTCGAACCCCCCGCACCCAGCACCCGCATCTCCCGCAACAGCGACACCCTCGCCAGCGTCGCCGCCAAACGCCACACCGAACCCGCCAAGCTCACCTCCCTCCTCCGAGGTGAACTCGACTGGATCGTCATGAAGGCCCTCGAAAAAGACCGCCAACGCCGCTACGAAACCGCCAGCGCCCTCGCCGCCGACATTAGCCGCTTCCTAAGCGGCGAAGTCGTCCTTGCCGCGCCCCCCGGCGCCGCATACCGCATCCAGAAGTTCGTCCGCCGCCACCGCGCTGCCGTCCTCTCCACCGCCGCCGTCGCCCTCTCGCTCATCGCCGGCGTCGCCGCCTTCGCATGGCAGGCCGCCGCCGCACGCGACCAGCGCGACCGCGCACTCGCCGCCGAAGCCGCCACCGCCATCAAGGCCGACGAACTCGGCCAAGTCTCCGCCTTCCAGGCCCGCATGCTCCGCGATATCGACGTCTCCGCCACCGGCGAAGCACTCCTCGCCGACCTCCGCTCCCGCTTCGACTCCGCCCTCGATAAGGCCGCCGTCGCACCCGCAGATCGCGCCCCACAGACCGAGACCTTCCGCAACCAGCTCAACAGAATCAACGCCACCGACGCCGCCGCCGCGATGATCGAAGACACCATCCTCAAACCCGCCCTCAAGGCCATCGACTCCGACTTCGCCACCCAACCCGCCGTCGCCGCCACCCTCCGCTCAACCCTCGCCAACCTCTACGAAGTCCTCGGCAACTACCCCGAAGCCATCTCCCTCCATCGAAACGTCCTCGCCACCCGCCGCTCCCTCCTCGGCCCCGACGACCCCCTCTCCATCGACGCCCTCTTCGACCTCGCCGGTGCCCTCGAATCCAAAGGCGACCTCGCCGAAGCCGAACAACTCCAACGCGAAACCCTCGAGAAAATGCGAGCCGTCTTCGGCCCAGACGACCCCAGAACCCTCAGCGCAATGTCCGGCCTCGGCTCCCTCCTCCGCGCCCTCGCTCGCTACGACGAAGCCGAACCACTCCTCAAAGACGCCCTCGACGGCCTCCGCCGCACCAGCGGCCCCGAGGCCCGCGACACCCTCGTCGCCATCAACACCTACGGCTACCTCCTCGTCGTCACCGGCCGACTCAAGGAAGCCGAATCCCTCTGGCGCGAATCCTACGAAACCGGCCGCCGCGTCCTCGGCCCCGATCACCCCGACGTCTTCATCTGGATGAACAACCTCGGCGCCCTCCTCGCCGATCAGGGCCGACTCGCCGAATCCGAAGAACTCCAACGAGACGCCTACGAAAACTTCCGCCGCACCCGCGGCGAAGACCACCCCCAAACCATCCAGTGCCTCGGCGGCCTCGCCAGCTCCCTCCGCACCCAGGGCCGCTACGCCGAAGCCGAAGAGATCTTCCGCCGAATCCTCGAAGTCCGCCGCCGCGACCGCGGCGAAGACCACTCGCTCACCATCGATTCCCTCGGCCAGCTCGGCATGACCCTCATGTCCCAGCAGAAGTTCGACGAAGCCGAACCCCTCCTCCGAGCCCAACTCGCCAAACGCAAACTCACCCTCGGCCCCGATCACCCCGACACCCTCATCGCCCAGAGTAACCTCAGCATCCTCCTTAAAAACGCCGGCAGACTCGACGAAGCCCACGCCCTCACCTTCGACACCCTCGAACGCCGCCGCCGCGTCCTCGGCGAAGACCACTTCCTCACCCTCCTCAGCGCCAGCAACTTCGCCGTCGATCTCATCGACCTCCAGAAGTACACCGAGGCCGAAGCCATCGCACGCGATGTCCTCGAACGCCGCCGCCGCATCCTCGGTGAAGATCACCGCGACACGATGATCTCCCTCAACATCCTCGCCCAAGCCCTCCGCCGCCAGCAAAAACTCGCCGACGCCGAACCCTTCGCCCGCGCCGCCGCCGAAGGTGGTCGCCGCGCCATGGGCCCCGATCACCCCGACGCCCTCATCGCCTCCGTCAACCTCGCCGGCCTCCTCATCGAACTCGAACGCTTCACCGAAGCCAAACCCCTCCTCGACGACGCCCTCCCTCGCTGCACCCGCGTCACCGGCCCCACCAGCATGGTCACCCTCAACGCCACCACCATGCAGGCCGCCGTCCTCCGCGCCACCAACCAACCCCAGGCCGCCATCGACCTCCTCGAACCCGCCGAAGACGGCGCCCGCGCACGCATGACCGGCCCCGCCGCCACACGCCTCGCCGCCCTGCTCCTCGAACTCGGCGCCGCACGCGCCTCCCTCGCCGAAATCGACGCCCAGTTCGCCATGGCCGAACAAACCCTCCTCGAAGCTCACGAGCTCTTCCTCAAACTCCGCGGCGAATCCCACCGCGAAACCCGCCGCGCCGCCGCCGCCCTCGCAGACCTCTACGACGCCCGCCACCGCCTCGACCCCACCCGCGGCGACGACGCCAAGTCCCAAACCTGGCGCGCCAAAGCCAACCCCGCGAAGTAGGCCTAACTCCCCTCCATCACCGCGCCGCCCCGCACTCCGGACACCGCACGCCCTCTCCCAACCCCGCCAGCGCATACCCGCACGCCCCGCACCGCCCCTCCCGCAACACCCCACGCTCGCGCCGCCACGACCACCACGCCACCCCGCCGCACGCCAAACCCACCCACCACAGCGGCACCACCACCCACCTCAGCTGATACACGCCGCCCACCGTCGGCCACCAGCAGAAGCCCTCAAGCCCATCCGCGCTCTCCCGCCTCACCTCACTCCGCTGCGGCCCGCTCCCGCTCGCATCAAACGCGACCGCCACCCCGCCCTGCGCCACCATCACCGTCACCGACCGCGTCACCCCCGCCACACCCACAACCCACCGACTCACAACCGTCGCCCCCATCAACACCGCGCACGCGATCACGCACGCCCACCGCACCCGCCGCGCTCGCCTCACCCTGCGCTCACCCATCGCTCACATCCCCCGGCGTGTTCACGTTCCGCACCTCCCCCTCCTCACACCTCACCCGCGCCACACCCGCCCCCTCCATCGCACGCACCAGCGAGTACCGCCCCTCATCCAACGCCCCTCGCAGCCGCGCCAACGCCCGCCGCTCGTAAATCCCCGCACACACCTGCAGCCGATCCGTCTCGCACAACACCGCCTCTACCTCTCCCCTCATCCCCGCCGCCACCCGCACCAACTCCCGCGCCCGCTCCGCGCAAAACCCCGGCATATCGCCCGCCAGCACAAACACCGCCCCTCCACACCCCTCCAGCGCCGACACCACGCCCCCCATCGGCCCCACCCCCGCATACCCGTCCACAATCTCACCATCCCCCAACGCACGCACCCGCGCATCGCACGCGCCCACCAACATCACCCGCGCTCCAAACACCTCTCGCAACACCCCGATCGGTCGTTCCACCAACACCCCATCGCCCCACGGCTCGCGCAGCTTGTCCCTCCCAAACCGCACGCTCTTCCCGCCCACCAGCACCACCGGTGTCACCCCCGCCGCGTACACCCGCTCCGCCTCAGTCCACATGACGGACCACCCTCCCCGTCACCGACTCCGCTCCCGGCCTCCCATCATCCTGCACCTCGCCACGCAACGTCTCAACCGCGTGCGGCAACACATCCACCAACGCCTCCAGCATCTCAGTCGCCCCCCGAGGCGATCCCGGCAACGTCAACACCAGCGTCCGCCCGATCGTCCCCGCAACCCCGCGCGACAGAAACGTCCGCACCGTCTTCGCCATGCACCGCAGCCTCGCAAGCTCCATCAGCCCGCTGTGCTCCCGCTCCAGCACGCTCTTCGCCGCCTCCGGCGTCACGTCCCGAGGCGAAAGCCCCGTGCCCCCCGTGCTCACAATCAGATCCACGCCCCCCTTCGACCACTCCACAAAGCACGCCGCCAACTGCTCACGCTCATCCGGCAGACACCCCGTCCGCACAATCTCCGCGCCCAGCCTCTCCCGCAGCATCGCCACCAGCGCCGGCCCCGACGTGTCCTCCGCCTCGCCACGCGAACACCGATCACTCACCGTCAACACCGCCGCACGCATCGCCCTCATCTCGCGCCCCCTTCCGCAACATACGACCCGCTCCGTCCCCCGTGCTTCTCCAGCACCCGTATCCCCTCAATCACCATCCCCCTGTCCACCGCCTTCCCCATGTCCACCACCGTCAGACACGCCACGCTCACCGCCGTCAACGCCTCCATCTCCACACCAGTCCGCGACCTCGTCCGCACCGTCGCCGTCACCCGCACCCGCTCCCCCTCAAGCACAACATCAATCTCCACCGCATCCAGCGGCAGCGTGTGACACAGCGGAATCAACTCGTCCGTCCGCTTCGCCGCCAATATCCCCGCCAGCCGCGCCACCTCCGTCACCGACCCCTTCGTGAGCCCACCAGCCCGCATCTTCTCCGCGAGCGCAGGCGACACCCGCACATACCCCTCCGCCTTCGCGCTCCGCTCCGTCACCGCTTTCTCGCCCACATCAACCATCCGCACCCGCCCGTCCGCCGTCACATGCGTGAGCTCCGAACCTTCCATCGCCGCACTCCCTTCATTCACTCCGCCACTCACACGCCATCCCACGCATAGAACCGCGCACGCGTCCCCGCATCCCCCGGCGCCATCTCAACAAACCCCTCCGCCCGCCCGCACGACACAATGTCCCCGGACCCGCGCGTATCCACCAACTCCACCCGCCCATCCACTCCAACACGCGCCAGCCTGTGCCACCACAGCTCCAGCGACTTCCCATCCCCATTCGCAAGCTCCGCCACCACCGGCTCACGCACCCCCGCCATCCCCGCTCGCGCCGCCATCACCGGCACCACAATCCGCCGCGCCGTCACCATCGCCGACACCGGATTCCCCGGCAAGCCAAACACCGCAACCCGCCGTGTACCTCGCTCCACCACCGCGCCCAGCATCGGCTTCCCCGGTCGCTGCGGTAGCCCGTGAAACACAACCTCCGCCCCCACACGCTCCACCACGCCCCGCACCGGATCCCGGTGCCCCATCGACACCCCGCCCGTCATCACCACCACATCACACCCCTCCAACGCCCCCCGCACCTCACGCTCCAACCCATCCCCCTCATCCCTCACGTGCACCACCCGCTCCACACACACCCACGCGTGCCCACCCAGCATCCCCGCAAGCCCCGGCCCATTGCTGTTCCTCACCTCATACACCCGCGGCTCATCCCCCGCATCCACCAACTCGTCCCCCGTCGTGATGATCCCCACCTTCACCCGCGCACACACCGCCACGCGCACGCAGCCCACCGCCGCCAACGTCCCAACCGTCGCCGCGCCGATCAACGTCCCTCTCGAAACCACCACCACGCCCCGCGCCGCATTCTCCCCCCGCCGCCGAATGTTGTCCCCAACCCGCACCCGCGAGAGCGCGCCCGTCGCGATCTCCACACGCGCAACCGGCTCCCCAATCTCCACCACATCCTCACGCCGAATCACCGCGTCCGCGCCTTCAGGTATCCCCGCGCCCGTCGCGATCCTCACCGCACGCCCGCTCCCCTCAAGCCGCGGCGGCTCCTCCCCAATCCTCGACTCTCCCGCCACCTCAAGCCCCGCCACCAACCCCTCCACACGCACCGCGTACCCATCCATCGCCGAATGGTCAAACGCCGGACTCTCCCGGTCCGCGCACACATCCTCCGCCAACACCCGCCCTCGCGCTTCCCCCAACCCCACCCGCTCTACAACCCCGCCTCCAATCACGCCACATCCCACCCGCGACACCATCCCCGCCACCGCCGCGGCAGGCGAATCAAACGCAAACTCTCGACCCCGAAAGCCCATGCGGCGCACCTCGTCCTCAACGATACACTCCCCGCGTGAAGCTCGAAGTCCTCATCTTCGGCGCCGCCGCTCTCGCCGCTCGCTCCGGCCGCCTCAGCGTCGACGTCCCTCACCCCGCCACCGCCGCCGATGTCCTCGCCGCGCTCGAAGCCCAGCACCCCTCCCTCGCCTTCGCGCTCAAGCCCCCCGCAACCCCGCGACTCGCCGTCAATCACGCCTACACGCACGCATCCCACCCCGTCACCCCCGCCGACGAACTCGCCCTCATCACCCTCCTCGGAGGCGGCTGATGCACGCGCCACTCGTCACCTCCATCATCATCGACGGTCCAATCCCCGACGCAACCGCGCTCGCCCTCACCATCCCCGACCACGGCTCCGTCGGCGCAGCCTTCACCTTCCGCGGCATCGTCCGCCGCGCCGAACCCTCACCCACGCACTCCACATCCACACGCGACCTCCTCGCGCTCGACTACGAAACCTACGACCCCATGGCCTCCCGCGAACTCCTCGCCCTCGCCACCGAGATCGCGCACACGCACCGCCTCTCCGCAATCCACGCGATCCACAGCCGCGGCCGCGTCGCCGTCGGTGAAACCTCCTTCGTCCTCCACGTCCTCTCTCCCCACCGCGCCGAAGCCATCGTCGCAACCGCCGCCTTCATCGACGCGCTCAAGGCCCGCGTCCCCATCTGGAAACGCCCCGTGTGGGCCACGTGAGCCAACTCACCCTCTTCAAGCAAGCGACCTGATCAACCACCAATCGCCGACATCGGCCGCGCCGGCTGCTCAAAGCCCGGCGCCGCGATCCCGTGCCCCGCCTGCTTCGCCCACACCGCATCCACCAAAAACGCCGCGATATCAGCATCCCCGGCGCCGCGCCGCATCTCGCCGAGCAGGTCCCACTCACGCGTGCTGAACAGGCACGGCCTCACCTTCCCGTCCGCCGTCAGCCGCAACCGGCTGCACGCCCCGCAAAACGGCGAACTCACCGGCGCAATGAACCCCACCCTCGCGCCGCTCGAATCACCCGCGAACCGGTACGTCCGCGCCGTGCTCGACTCCTCGTCCTCTCCGCTCGCCTCGAGTTCGTACCTCGCCTCAATCGCCCGCCTCGTCTCCGCCGCCGAAACCCACTTCGTCGCGTCCCACGCCCGCGCCGAATCCAGCGGCATGTATTCGATGAACCGGACCTCCACGCCCATCCGCAGCGCAAGCCCCGCCAGATCCGCCGCCTCGTCGTCGTTCACGCCGCGAATCAGCACCGCGTTCAACTTCACCGGCCCAAGCCCCTCCTCCACCAACACGCCCACCGATTCCAGCACATCGCGCACCCCGACCCCGCACCGAGTGATCGCCGCGAACCGATCCTCCCGCAGCGAGTCGATGCTCACCGTCACTCGCCCCAGCCCTGCATGCTTCCACGCTCGCGCCCGCTCGCGCGTCACCGTCGAGCCATTCGTAATCATCGCGATCTCGAGCGAAGTCGCCGCACGCACGCCCGCGATGATCCCGAGCAAGTCCGCTCGCATCGTCGGCTCGCCCCCCGTCAGCCGGATCTTCCGCACACCGAGCGACTCCGCCACTCGCGCAACCCGCACGATCTCCTCCGCCGTCATCAGCGACGAAGGCTCCGCAAACCTCACCCCCGGATCCATGCAGTACACGCACCGGAAGTTGCACCGATCCGTGATGCTCACCCGCAGATCACGGATCACACGCCCGTGCGAATCCACCAGCCCCCGACCGTCCGACACCTCCCGCGGCGCACGCGCAGGCACACCCTCCCCGCCCGCCTGCCGCAGCGCGAGCCGCACGCCCATCCCCGCGCTCTCGCGCCCGTCGCTCATACGCCCCGCTCGAACTGGACCTGCGCCCAACTCCACGCCGCCACCGTCCGCGGAAAGCCCACCGTGTTCATCCCGAGCAGAATCGCCTGCTCGATCTCCGTCTTCGTCGCCCCGTGCTGCATCGCCCGTCGCGTATGGCTCCGCAGCGCAGACTCCAACCCCGCCCCCACGCAAATCCCGATCTTCACCAGCGACAGCGTCTTCGCATCCAGCGGCCCCGCCCGTTCCACCGCCGTCGCCACCGCCTCGTGTGCACGCCCAAGCTCCGGGTACTTCGTCACGAACTCCTTGTACGTCCCCGGCAACTTCGCGCCCGTCGCCTTCTTCGCACCCTTGGTCCCTCGCTTGGCTTTCGTCGGCATGGCGGTCTCCTCGCGGCTTCCCGTTCAACCAGTGTATTTGCCACCCGCCCCCGATGCTCGCCCCTCCCCGCCACTTCCTATCATGGGGCATGGTTGGAGACATCGAACGCGTCCTCATCTCCCGCGAGAAGATCCGCCAACGGGTCGTCGAAATCGGTGCGCAGATCGCCGCCGAACTCACCCGTCTCGTCGAACGCGACGGCCGCGCCGATCACATCACCATCATCCCCATCATGACCGGCTCCATGGTCTTCGTCTCCGACCTCATCCGCGAAATCCCCCTCAAACTCAGCATCGAAATCGTCGGCGTCTCCAGCTACCCCGGAAAGTCCGTCGAAAGCAAGGGCGTCTCCCTCCGCGGCGAGATCCCCCGCAACCTCGCCGGCAAGCACGTCATCATCGTCGACGACATCCTCGACTCCGGCCAGACCCTCGAAGTCCTCACCAACCTCGTCCGCCAGCAGTCCCCCGCCAGCCTCCGCAGCTGCGTCCTGCTCCGCAAACCCGGCAAGGCCAAGGTCGACACCACCCCCGACTACGTTGGCTTCGATATCCCCGATGAGTTCGTCGTCGGCTACGGCCTCGATTACGACGGCTTCTACCGCAACCTCCCGGAAATCGGCGTCCTCAAGAGGAGCGCGACGTGACCGCCGCCGCCGCTGAACGCCAGATCTTCAAGCTCCGCCCCTCCTGGTTCTCCGCCATCGTCGTCTTCGCCCCCTTCCTCGGCCCCGCCAGCTTCCTCTTCATCGCCTGGGCCGTCCTCAAGTTCATCCTCGGAAACGACTTCCCCCCGGCCCTCATCATCTCCTCCGTGATGATCGGCTTCTCCCTCTTCCTCGGCGCCCTCTTCCGCCTCTCCCGCTCCTACTCCCTCACCACCCGCCGATTCTCCGCCGACGCCGGCCTCCTCCGCCGTGTCCGCGGCGAAGTCCCGCTCCACAACATCCAACAGATCACCATGACCCGCGGCATCGTCGAGCGCCTCACCGGCACCGGCACCATCGCCGTCAGCACCGCCGGCTCCGACGGCCCCGCCATCAGTTGGATCATGGTCCCCGAGCCCGACGTCGTCCTCAACACACTCCGCGCCGCCGTCGATCAGGCACAATCCGCAACACCGCCCCGAATCCCCGTCGTCGGCCTCGTCGGTGGCATCGGCGCCGGCAAGTCCGCCGTCGCCAAGGTCTTCGCCGAGCTCGGATACCTCGTGCTCGACGCCGACGCCGACGCCCGCGCCGTCCTCACTCGCCCCGAGGTCATCGCCCGCCTCGTCGAGTGGTGGGGGCCCCGCGTCCTCGCCGCCGATGGCACCATCGATCGCAAGGCCGTCGGCGACATCGTCTTCGCCGACCCCGCCGAACGCCGCCGCCTCGAGGAAGTCGTCCACCCGCTCGTCAAGGCCGACCGCACGCAGGCCATCCGCCGCGCCCACGCGCAGCTCCGCTCCGGCGTCATCATCGACGCGCCCCTCCTGTTCGAGGCCGGCTCCGACGCCGACTGCGACTTCGTCCTCTTCGTCGATGCCCCAGGCCCCGCTCGTGAAGCCCGTGTGAAGGCCCGCGGCTGGGACCCCACCGAACTCGCCAAACGCGAGGCCGCGCAGTTGCCCCTCGACCAGAAGCGGGCCCGCAGCACCCACACCGTCCTCAACGACGCCGACCTCCCGACCCTCCGCGAACGGGTCCGCCAGGTCGAGTCCCAGATCCGCGCCGCCCTCGACGCCAGGCCCCAGCCGGGTTGACTTGTGCGCGGGCCCGCAAGGTGGCTATACTCTCTCAGCCGCGGTGGTGTTGGTCCTTGGCTCCGATCGGGTGCCAGGCGACCGAGGCCGGTTTGACCGAGTGCGGCGCTCCCCGAATAGGCAGACAGTTCGCATGCCGCGGCAAGGGGTCGCCGATCAGCAGTCCAAGAGCCTGATTTCGTTTCCTTCGTCGCGTGCATGGCCGGCGAGCGGAGGATGAGGCGGTGCTGATGAGCGTGAGGGATCGTTCGGCCGCAACGCGCACATGACCCATCGCGGGCCATTGCCAAAGACACATGCCATTGACTGAACATCACATAGACGCGGCAAACCACGCTCTCAAATGAGCCGCGGCGATCGTTCGGACTTGGCCATCGAGAACGCGAGACATGGCGAGAACATCGACGACGGACGACTCCAAGCCGACCAAGGGCTCCTCGGACGAGGGCACCGCGCGGCCTAAGCGGCCCCGTCGGGATCCCGACGCCGCCCCCAAGGCCGAAGCTCGCGAGCCCGCCAAGGCCGAAGCTCGTCCCGCCGCTCCCGAGGCCCGCCCCGCGCCGCGGCCCGAGCCCCGTCCCGAACCTCGCCCCGAGCCCCGCGCCGAGCCCCGTCCTGAACCCCGCCCCGAGCCGCGGCCCGAGCCCCGCGTCGAACAGCGCCCAGAGCAACGCCCGGAACCTCGCCCCGAGCAGCGACCCCACGACATGGGCCAACGCCCCATGGGCGACCGTCCTCAGCAGGGAGGTCAGCAGCAGATGCACCAGAACCAAGGTGGCGGTGGCGGCGGCGGTGGTGGTGGCGGTGGTGGCGGTGATCGCCCCTACGGACACGGCGGCGGCCATGGCGGCGGCCACGGTGGTGGTGGAGGCGGTGGTGGAGGTGGTGGGGGCGGTGGATACCCCGGCAATCAGGGGTTCATGGACCGTGGCTTCCGCCGCAAGAAGAAGCGCCGCAAGGGCGGCATGGGCATGCCCGGAATGCCCAGCAACCACATGCCCCGTCCCTCCGTGAACGACGGCTCGCTCCCCAGCGATGAGGAGCTCGAGCGCGAAGCCATCGAACTCGAACGCAGCATCAAGAACGCCGACCCCAAGGCCGTCATGGAGACGGTGAGCATCGCCGACCTCCAGCGCATGGACCAGGCCGAGCTCCACCGCATCGCCACCCGCGAAGGCCTCGTCGACTTCCACCAGCTCGCCAAGCACGACCTCATCTTCAAGATCCTCAAGGCCCGCGCGGCACGCCAGGGCCTCATGTTCGGCGAGGGCACCCTCGAAGTCATGCCCGACCACTTCGGTTTCCTCCGAAGCCCCGATCAGTCCTACCTCCCCGGCCCAGACGACATCTACGTCAGCCCCACGACCATCCGCAGATACGGCCTGCGCCGCGGCATGGTGGTCAAGGGCGTCGTCCGCCCCCCCAAGGAGGCCGAGAAGTACTTCGCGATGCTCCGCGTTGACTCCGTCAACGGCAAGGAGCCCTCGCGCACGCACAACATGATCAACTTCGAGGACCTCACCCCGCTCCACCCGGAGTCGCGGTTCGTCCTCGAGACCACGCCCGATGAAATCGAGTGCCGCGTCATCGACCTCGTCACGCCGATCGGCAAGGGTCAGCGCATGCTGATCGTCGCCCCGCCCCGCACGGGCAAGACGGTGCTGATGCAGAAGATGACCCGCGCCATCACCAAGAACTACCCCGACGTCCGCATCATCGTGCTGCTCGTCGACGAGCGTCCCGAAGAAGTGACCGACTTCAAGCGCAACTGCTCCGGCTCCAACGTCGAAGTCGTCGCGAGCACCTTCGACGAGAACACCACCCGCCACGTGCAGGTCGCCGAGATGGTGATCGAGAAGGCCCGTCGCATGGTGGAGTTCGGCGAACACGTCGTCATCCTCCTCGACTCCATCACCCGCCTCGCCCGCGCGTACAACGCTGAGATGCCCCACTCCGGCAAGATCATGACCGGTGGTCTCGACAGCAACGCGCTCCAGCGCCCCAAGAAGTTCTTCGGCAGCGCCCGCGCGATCGAGAAGGGCGGCAGCCTCACCATCATCGGCACCGCGCTCGTCGACACCGGGTCCAAGATGGACGAGGTCATCTTCGAAGAGTTCAAGGGCACCGGCAACGCCGAACTGCACCTGGACCGCAAGCTCGTCGAGAAGCGCATCTGGCCCGCCATCGACGTCGCGGCCTCCGGCACGCGTCGCGAGGAGCTCCTCCTTGATCCCAAGGAACTCGAGCTCGTCTACCGTCTGCGCAAGGTCCTCAGCGACATGAACGTCGTCGAGGCCATGGAGCTCATGAAGGTCCGTCTCAAGAAGCACAAGAGCAACGCCGAGTTCCTCATGAACCTCGCCATGGGCTCGTGAGTACTGCTCGCAGGGAGGTCCGATGGAACCCGTGCGCGCCATCCCGGGAACCCCGATCCTCGGCCTCGTCCTGCGCTCCGCGGCCGCCAGCCTCTGGGCCGCGGTCATGATCATCCTCGGCCTGGTCGTCCTCTTCGACGGCCCGGGCCCGCTCCCCTTCCCGCGCCAGTTGTTCACGCTCCTGGGGGTCGCGGCGGTGGCCGGTGGACAGTTTGTGTTCATGGTGCTCGTGGCGGACCGATTGCTACGGGGGGCGCACCGCCGGGTGGTGGTGCTGATCGAAGTGGTAACCTTTGCCCTGTTCGTGCTCGGGGTCGGAGCAACGATTGGGCTCTTCGCGATGGGGACATGGGCGTGAGAACTGCGACTGCTGCGATCTTCCTGACGTTGGCCCTCTCCGGACCCGGGGCCCTCGCCCAACTGGCCGGGTCCGACCAGACCACCCCGCCCGCGGCGGCCGCGCCCCAGGCCTTCCCGAGCACCCCAGAACTCTCCGCCTCTCTCATGGCACCCACCGTCGCGCGCGAACTGCGGAGGCTCGCCCTCCTCGAACTTCGCGCGATGGACACCCCCGCCGGCGATGACTACCTGTGCACGGAGTTCCTGCTCTCGCTCGCCGCCAAGTGCCGCGCCGACGACGTCGAACAACTCCGCCGCCGGGTTGAGGCCGCGTTCAACGCGGGCGATTCGGCCAAGGTCGAGGCGCTCAGCCGCCAGCTTCTGACGATGGATCCCGGCGACACTCGGACGCAGCTTCGCCTGATCGCCGCGAAGCTCACGGCGATGCAGACGGTGGAAGCACGACTCGCGGCCATCGACCGCCTGCTCGGCCCCGACGGCGCAAAGCTCGACGCATCCGTCCGCAGCCGCCTTGCGGTCGACGCGGCGAACTTCGCCAAGGAACGTGGCGACACCGAGGGCTACGCGACACGGATTAAGATGGCGGCAAAGCTCGACGGCACCAACAAGGAAGCCGCGATCCTTCTCTACCAGTTCTTCGTTGAGTCCAGCGACGACCGCGTGGGCGCGGTGGAGCTGATGGCCAACATGCTCTACGCCGACCCGATGGACCCCGCGGTGTACACCATGCTCCGGGACGCGATGCTGGACGTGCGTGCGCACGCCGAGGCGCAGCGGTTCCAGGACACTCGGTCCTCGATCCTCTCGCAGCTGCGCGTCGAGAAGACCGGGCGCGAAAACCTCGCGCAGGTCATGATGCTGTGGTACTCCAAGGGCGCCTCCGACGTGCTCAAGCAGATCGAAGGCGAACTGAATGGGCAACGCGACGAGGTCGCTCGTCAGCGGGCCCTGCAGGACCCTTCGCTTCGAACCCGTGATGGCGGGCCGGAGTCGGTCCGCCTCGAGATCGACTTTGAGGAAGCCCGGCTGGCCGCGGCGGCGGCGAGTGGCGACCGTCCATCGCTCCTCGCGTCCCTCGGCGATCTTGCGATCACCGTGGGTAACGGTGTGCAGGCGTACCTGGATCCGAACCGTCAGGTGGGAACGGTCGCGCGGACCGACGTCGACTTCATCGTGCGGGAGAGCGTGAAACTCCTGCAGCTGTGGCGCCTCGCGACCGGCGAGGGTGTTGAGACTGTGGAGGCCGAGCTCGCGGCGTTTGAGCAACTCAAGCAGGACGGACCGAGTGATCTGAACCTGCTCAAGGCCTGGATCGCGTTCCGAAAGGGAGACACGCAAAGCGCCGCGGCACTGCTCGCGCAGACCGATCCCTCCACCTGGGGTGCGATGCTCGCCGGCGAACTCGCCGCGGCACGCGGGGACAACGCGACCGCGACGGCGCTCCTGATCGAGGTCCATCAAGCGGCGACGCTCGAGCCGATCGGCGGCTACGCGCTGCACCGCGCGAAGACGATCGACCCGGCATCCGTCGCGCCCGACGCGACGGGGCGCAAGGTGATCTCGATCGCGAACTCCATCCCGAAGTGGTTCGACCGCATGTGCACGGATCCGCGCGTGCATCAGACGATGAAGGTCTCGACCACGACCACCTCGGCGGAGGTCACCGAATCGGTGATGTACGAGGTAACGCTCAAGAACATCTCGCAGCTCCCGCTCGGGCTTGGTTCGGATCGGGCGCTGAGCTCGCGGCTGCTGTTCGCGCCGGCGCTGGAGGCCTTCGCCGGGCAGGTCCATACCGTGGAGCCCGAGGTCTTTGAGCTCGGCGGCCGGCTGCGCCTCATGCCCGGGGAGACGGTGACGCTGCGGTGCGAGCCGGATCTGGGCGCGACGGGCTGGATCGCGTCGGCGTGGTGCCGGTTCCCGACGCGGCTGCGCTGGCGCGTGATCCAGGGCTTCGAGCCCGACTCGGCCAACGCGAAGCGGCCGGGGCCGGGGTGCGCGGAGATCTTCACCGAGTCGTTCGCGCGGCGCGGACTCACCGAAGCGGCCCAGAGCGACACCGACATGATCGCGGCGATCCGGTCCGCACCGGAGTCTAAGGTGCCGGCGCTGGTGTACGCGGCGCGGGCCTCGCTCCTGGGCCTCACGCAGGGGCAGGGCGACAATCCCAACCCGACCGGCATCGCGCAGGCGCTGGCCGATCGGTACCCGACGTGGTCGCCCGCGGCACGCGCGGTGGCGCTGTGCGTGCTGCCCCCGTCGAGCGCGATCCCGGAGCTTGCGGCCTTCGATCTCGCGGCAACGGCCGAGCCCGACCCGATGCTGCAGGCGGTGTACATGCTGACCCGCGCGACCGACGAGGCCGACGCGGTGCTGGCGAAGTGCCTCGCGTCTTCTGATCCCGAGATCGTGAAGGTGGCGGCGATCCACAAAGAGCGGATCGCGAACGGTCGGCACACGTACTCGACGCGTGGCCCGAACCTGAAGGTCATCAACCCGCCCAAGGGCGACGGAGTTCGGTAACGCGTGGCGACTCGCGCACCAGCTCGCGGCCGTCGGGGACGATGGGTGGCCGCGACGGTTTCGCTGCTGCTGCTGGCGGCGGCGGTTGTCGCGGTGGCGCGGTCGGGGATTGACGTGCGGGCGGTGCGGTCGATCGTGGCGGGTGCGCACGCGGACCTCCTGATTGCGGCGGTGACTCTGCCGCTCTTGAACCTGGCAATCTCGGCTGGCGTGTTCTGGGTGCTTACGCGCCGGTTTGGGCGGGTCGCGTACTCGGAGATGTGCGCGTTGATCGGCGCGGCGTGGTTGCTGAACTACCTGCCGATGCGGCCGGGTTTGGTGGGGCGGGTTGCGTATCACAAGGCCGTCAACGGCATCCCTGTCGCGCAGGGCGCGCGGGTGGTGGGGGAGTCGATCGCGTGTTCGGCGGTTGCATCGCTGGGCGCGGTGGGGTGGTCGGTGGTGGCGGCGCGGCGGCCGGAGTGGGCGGGGTGGCTGGGCGTGGTGCCGGTGGTTGCGATCGTGGTGCTCGGGGTTGCGGGGGCGGTTGCGCCGCTGCGGACGTGGGGCGCGGTGTGCGCCGCGATGGCGCTGCGGATCGCGGACTTGATCGTGTGGACGCTGCGGTACTGGGTGGTGTTCGCGATCGCGGATTCGCCGGTGACGATGGCGCAGGCCGCGGCGGTGGCGGCGGTGAGCCAGGTCGCGATGTCGGTGCCGCTGGTGGGGAACGGGCTGGGGCTGCGGGAGTGGGCGGTGGGGCTGTTGCGGGCGTCGCTGCCGGCGTGGTACGGGGTGGCGGCGGCATCGTCGGCGGGGTTAACGGCGGATCTGGTGAATCGGGCGGCGGAGCTGTTGGTGGCGGTGCCGGTGGGGCTGCTGTGTGCCGCGGCGGTGACGCGCCGAATCCGCGCCGTTGGGGGGAAATCGGCGGTGGAGGGGGTGGTGGAGGGGGCGGGGGGGGATTGAAGTGGAACGGGCGGGTGAAGCAGATCCGGGGATCGTCCGAAAACGTATAGGATGATGACGAGGCGCCGGGGCGCCGTAACTGCTGCCAAGGACGGGGCGATGGTCAACAAGATCGAACAGGATCACCAGCGATTCAGGCAGATCGTGCGGGGCAAGATCCGCAAGGATTTGCGGCGGTTTCTGGCGAAGAGCGACCTGCTTGCGCGTGAGGGCAAGAAGGTGGTGTCGATCCCGGTGCACGACATCGACATTCCGACGTTCCGGTACGGGGACAACTCCGGCGGCGTGGGGATGGGGGATGGCAAGGAGGGCGAGGGGGTCGGGAAGCCTGATAAGGGGGAGGGTGGTGATCAGGAGGGGCGTCACGCGCTTGAGGTGGATGTGACGCTGGAGGAGTTGGCGGACATCATGGCGGAGGAGTTGAAGTTGCCCCGGATCAAGCCGCGGGGGCATCATCAGTTGACGACGATCAAGGACAAGTACACGGGCGTGAGGCCGGTGGGGCCGGCGAGTCTGCGGCACTTCAAGCGGACGTATCGGGAAGCGCTGAAGCGGCAGCTCGCGATGGGGCAGTACGACCCGGACAACCCGGTGATCATCCCGATCAAGAACGACCTGCGGTTTCGCACGTGGAGCGAGGTGAAGAAGCCGCAGAGCAACGCGCTCATCGTGTACATGATGGACGTGTCGGGCTCGATGGGTGAGGAGCAGAAGGAGTTGGTGCGGCTGGAGGCGTTCTGGATCGACACGTGGCTCCGGCGGAACTACGAGGGGATCGAGAGCCGGTACATCGTTCACGACGTGCGGGCGGCCGAGGTGGACAAGAAGACGTTTTTCTCGGTGCGGGAGGACGGCGGGACGCGGATCAGTTCGGCGTTTCTGTGCTGCAAGGAGTTGTTAGAAAGACATTACGATCCGAACGACTGGAACACGTACCTGTTTCACTTTTCGGACGGGGACAACAGTTCGGACTCGGACAATCGGCTGTGCTGCAAGATCATTGAAGAAGAGCTGCTGCCGCGGGCGAACATGTTTGGCTACTGCCAGGTTGCGAGCGCGTACGGGAGCGGGAGCTTCATCAACGTGCTGCAGGAGGCGTTCCCCACGGGGCTGGCGGATGAGGACGGGCCGCGGCTGATCACGAGCAAGGTGAACGGGCGGGACGATCTGTACGAGTCGCTGCGGACGTTTTTCAAAGTTGGGCGGTAGCGCGTGGCGCGTTGGGCGCGGGGCTGAGTGCCGCGGCTTGGCCTTGGGCTGCGCGGAGGTTCTTGGGTGTGAGCTTGGCGAGTTGGGTGAGGACGGTGGCGAGTTGGTTGGAGGCGGGGCCGATGGGGGAGTTCTCGGTGAGTTCGGGGGTGATTTGGAGGCGGGTTGCCGCGGCGCGGGGTGCGGGGGTGTAGAGCTTGCGGAGGAGGTCGGCGCCGCGGCGGACGCCGTCGAGGACTCTGCGGCGGTTGTCGTAGTCGGCGGCGGTGGGGGACTCGGGGAGCGGGCAGAGCTTGCTGAGCTCGTGCATGGTTTGGGTGATGGCGCTGGCGGCGAGGATCTTTTCGCGGCGTTCGGTGATGTCCTCGCACATGGCGATGTAGCGGGCGACGTGGGGGAGTTGCATGAACTCGAAGAGGGCGGACACGGGGGTGTTCATGGCCTTCGCGAGCGAGCCGAGGGTGTGGGCCCGGCTGAGGTAGGCCTCCAGGAAGGCGTCGAGGTCGATGGCGGACTCTGTGGTGGGTTCGTTGGTATCCATGCGGGCACGGTACCGGGGAGACGGATTCGATCAAGGGGTTGGTTGGGACGAGTTTGGTCCCACTGACAACAGTATGTCAGTTTGCGGGGCGTTTTCAGGGGTAAGTCCCGGGTGATATGGCCTGAGGGGTGTTGGGTGGTACGCTTGGGGCATGAGCAATCGAACGCTGTGGCTGGTGAAGGACAACAACGAGTTGGTGTGTCATTGCGAGTGCAAGGATGCGATGTCGGGGTGGTTCCCGCAGGCCGACTGCCCGTGGTGCGGGTGCGGGTGGTTGTTCTCGTGCATGTCGTGCCACAAGTCGTTCACGTTCGCGCGGGTGGCGTGGATTGACATGTCGATCCAGGTGCTGGCGACTCGGATGTGCTGGACGCCGAACAAGCGCGGCCCCGCGCAGGAGGAAGTGCGTGAGGCGGTGGAGTTCATGAAGTGGGCGATGGAGGACCTGCGCGAGGGCGATCGGGTGGTGGTGCTGGACTACGAGTTGTTGAAGGTGGATGAAGAGGGGCCGATCGAGTTCGACGGCGTGTTCGCGCATCATGAGTTGGAGTGCGTGCCGCAGGTGCGTGCGCTGAAGGACCCGTCGTATCTTGAGCGAACGATCGGGCGGAAGCAGTACTGGTTGGAGCGGGAGCTGGAGGATTTGGAGGGGGATGGGGAGGAGGAGTAAGAAAAGCAGCAAAGCTCAAAGCAGCAGAGCAGCACATGATGATGTTCGAGGAGGTGGTACGGCAGTGAACGTGAAGATCACGGTGGAGAAACCGCACGCGAGATGGTTTGATGGCGACACGATCGGCCAACTTGGACTTCTTTGCCGGGAGAGAGGATCTTCGGCGGGTGCTGGACTTTTGCTTTGCAGAGACCGACGTGAGGGTTTTCGAGTCTTATTCACTGTTCGACGCGGAACTCCGGGAGTTTCGCAGCACGGATCAGGTTGCCGCGGCGTTCCCACTCGGCACAGATGAGCGGGGAGACGGGTACGCAATCACACTCAAGTTGTGGTCGCCCTCGGTGATGAGAACGCTGGATATCAGGCGGATTAATCTCAATCCAGAGGCGTGCCCGGGTAAGACCTTTCGGTATTGCATCGAAGGCGGCGGGCTCATCGGTCTCTCTCTCGGCGGCGTGAGTGGTGAAGTCGTGACAAGATCGAACTGTGGGCACCAGAGTGAGACGCGGGCGGTCACATGGAACGTCGCCGAGGGCGTGGAGTGGGGAGCACTCGGGAAGCTCTCTGCCCGAATTCTGTACCACATTCGACAGCGGCTGGCGGCGGCGAAGGTGAGGAGTTGTCCGATCTTGCCGGAGGCTTACGGACTGGCCAAGCAGGGGTACCGGCTCAAGACAACTGTCAACGCAAGCTGGGATTACGACTTTGAAACCAGGCGAGATGCGACATGACTCCGCGTGTTGTCGGCCCATAGTTGTCGAAGCACAGAGTTATCGCGAGGTTGAAGTGTGGGCGGGGCTTCCGGTGGCTTGCTCGCAAGGCCTCGCCGCGCCACCGGCAACGGGCGTGCGCCCGAAGCGGGCGGGAAGAGGGGCGATTGGCACGAGGCACTTGGCACTTGGGAAGAGATGTGGGGTGTTTGCCATGGGGCTTCTCGCACACCTTCGGTGTGCAGGGAGTGGTGTGCGTTGGTCCGGGGGTACCGCTCGAAGCTCGCGGCACCCCCGGCTACTCACTTCTATCCCTTCGGGATGAAGAGGGGAGCGGGGTTGTGGAAGCGATGAGGTTGAGGCCAAGGGTGGGGGCGTTGTCGTGATGGGGGCTTCTCGTACACCTTCGGTGTTCGGGGAGATGTGGGTGTTGGTCCGGGGGGACCGCTCGACGCTCGCGGCGCCCCCGGCGGCTTGCGGCCGACCCTTCGGGATGAAGAGGGGAATGAAGTTGCGGAATTCTGAGCCGTGGCGTGGGGGGGTTCCGCTTGGGGGGGACATCCACGGGAGGTTTCGCATGGCAGCTTCGATGACGCGTTGTGGTTCGGTCGTGACTTTGGCGGCGGTGCTGGCTGGGATGGCGGGGACTGCATCGGCGCAGTGCCAGAACTTCTGGCAGACGCCGGGGCCGAACGGGCCGGTGCTGGCGGGGTGTAGGTGGGATCCGGATGGGGCGGGGCCGCTGACGGAGCGGGTTGTGGTGGGTGGATCGTTCGCTCGGGTGGAGAACCTGGCGACTTCGATGGTCGCGGCGTGGGATCCGGCGGGCGGCGCATGGACGCCGATGGGGATGGGGATCACGGGGGATGCGGTGCGTGCGGTTGCTGCCGCGACGGACGGGGGTTTGTATGTGGGGGGGAGTTTTGGAGCGGCGGGGGGTGTTGGGGCGCGCAACATCGCGAGGTGGGATGAGGCGACCAAGACGTGGAGTGCGCTGGGGGCTGGGTTGGACGGGGCGGTGTTGTCGCTGCACGTGATGCCGGATGGCGATGTGATCGCCGCGGGAGAGTTCAACAACGCGGGCGGGCAGCCGGCGGCGGCGGTGGCGCGGTGGGATGTGCAGACGCAGACGTGGAGTGCGGTTGTGGAGTCTGTGGACAACGTGATTCAAGCGGTCACGGGGATGGCCGATGGCGACATCGTGATCGGGGGCTGGATGACGGAGGTGGATGGCACGCCGGTTTCGTCGGTGGCGCGATGGGACGCGCAGACGGACACGTGGAGCTCGTTGGGCGGGGGTGTTGCGGACGCGTACTGGACGGTGTACGACTTGCTCACGCTGCCGGATGGGGATGTGGTTGCGGCGGGGGACTTTGGTACGGCGGGGGGCGTCGCGGCGCCGGGGCTTGCGAGGTGGGATGCGGATACGAACACCTGGAGCGCGGTGGGTGGGGGGATCACGGGCGGGATCGCGGCGGTGTATTCGGTTGGTGTCGCGACCGATGGGGATTTCATCGTGGGCGGGGAGTTCACGCGGGCTGGGGGCGTGACGGTGCAGAACTGCGCACGGCTGGACGCGGCGACGGGGACGTGGAGCGCGGTGGCCGGCGTCGAGACCTCGGCTGGCGTTCGCGCGGTGGTTCCGATGGCGAATGGTGGCGTTGTGCTGGGTGGGTACTTCTCGGGCCGGATTTTGGACCGGGTTCCGGGGTGGTCGCGTGTCGCGGTGCTGCCGGCGGGGGGTAGTACGGTGGGCTCGACGAGATGGGTGGTGGCCAACGGTCGGATGACGGACGCGAAGGTGAGCCCGGTGGGAGACCAGTTCTACTGCGGCAGTAGCAACTTTTCGCCGGTGCGAGAACTGTCGACCGCGATGATTGCGGTGCGGGATGCGGCGACGTGGGGCATCCGGCCGTTCTCGACGCGAGCGACGGTCTCGGACACGGAACAGATGGCGATCGCGGGGAACGGGTTGGTGATTCGGTGGGAGCCGGGGCAGTCGGCGTTGAAGCTGATGGGGCCGGACAACGACACGGTGCTCGAGACGTACGCGTGGGCGGGGTCGGGATCCCCTTCTTCGCTGCGGCGGTTGAGGAACGGTAATGTGCTCGCGATGGGGCCTGGATTGAGCTCGGTGGGCGGCGTGGCTGTCAATGGCATGGCGCGCTGGGATCAGCACACGCGGACGTGGTCGGCGTTTGCGCCGAACGGGAATCCCGCTTCCGGTTCGTTCATGAGAGAGGTGTGCGAAGCACGCGACGGGCGATTGTGGGCGGGAGCTTGGGGAAACTACGTGACGACTGTCCACCGGTGGGATCCGGCGATGGGGAACTGGGAGTCGCTTGCGATGGGGACCGAGATGCTCATCGAGACGATTCAAGAGGCTCCGGACGGGGATATCTTGATCGGCGGGTACTACACATCCGCGCAGGGCAGCTTCGGAAGGTACGCGAGGTGGGATCGCCAGACGGGGGTTTTCCAGCACTACCCGGATCTCCCGGGCGGTTCGAGGATGAAGGGCTTTTATGCGACGCCGGATGGGGTGGTTCGGACTGCGTCGAACGCGACGATCAACGGTGCGTCGCCCGGGACGTATGTGGCCCGGTACGACCTGATCACGAACTCGTGGATTCCCGAGTTCACGGCGTTCAGCTCCCTCACGGAGTCGCAGGTGCTGCCGAATGGTGATCTGGTGCTGGTGAACTCGGGTGATCGCTTCGTGTATCGCGATGTGCCGTGGGTCGCGGAGCAGTCGGGCGCGACGGAGGCCATCGTCGGCGGCACGCTGACGCTGCGGGCGACTCCCGCGAAGGGGTACACCGGTGTGACGGTGCGTTGGCAGCGCAACGGTGTTGATATCGCCGACGGTGAACAGGGTGCATCGAGCGGCGGTGGTGTCGTGAGTGGCGCGACGGGCGCGATGCCGATTCCGACCGATGGAAGTGCCGCGGAGTTGACCATCAGCGGCGTGCAAGCCGGTGATGAGGGCCTGTATCGCGCGATCTTCACGTGCGCGTGCGGGAGCGTGGAGAGCGTGGCGGTCGAGGTGACGGTGGCGGAGGATCCGTGCCCGTGTCCTGCGGACATGGACTGCTCGGGCGGCGTGGACAGCGACGACGTGATTCTGTACTTCGTGGCGTGGGACCAGGGCGAGATCGCCGCGGACTTCAACGGCGACGGCGGCGTCGACAGCGACGATGTGATTGGGTTCTTTGAGCGGTGGGATGCTGGGTGTTGAGGGGGAGGCACTAGGCACTAGGCACTGGGCACTAGGAGGAAGGCAGAGGCAGAGGCAGAGGCAGACGGCAGGGGTGCTAGAGCTTGGTGAGGATGCCGGTGAGGGCGAGGGAGATTACTTCGCGGCAGGCGGCGCGTTGGCCGGGCCACATGAAGTTGGCGTCGAGGTCGTGTTCGAGGATCCAGCGGTGGCTGGAGTGTTCTTCGTTGAGCGTCGGGGACCAGTCGGCTGGGGCGTGGGCGGCGAAGCATGGGGAGAGGATGATGGCGTCGGGGCCTGGGAGGAAGAAGGGGTGGACGGATTCGAGGGCCCAGAAGCCGAGGCAGTCTTTGTGGCGGACGTTGAGGGCAGTTTCTTCGGCGATTTCGCGGATTGCCGCGGCGACGGCGGTTTCGCCGGGGTTGATGTGACCCATGACGGGTTGCCATGAGCCGGCGAGCGGGGGTTGGGATCGGAGGAGTTGGAGGAACTGAATGCCGCGGGGGGAGGCGCGGAAGAGGTAGGCGTCGAGGATGTCGGTGCGGAGAGTGGGCATGCTAGTTGGGGAGTGAGGGGCTTGGGAGGGAGAGGCCGGTGGCGGCGCGGAGGACGGAGGCTTTGTCGAGGGTTTCGAGCCATTCGGAGGCGGGGTCGGAGTCGGCGACGATGCCGGCGCCGATGCCGTAGCGGAGGGTGGCGTCGGAGAAGAGGTCGTGGTGGGGGCCGGGTTGGCCGGTGAGGAGGGCGGTGCGGATGGAGATGCCGAAGGCGAAGGAGCCGGAGTCGTCGATGTAGCCGTGTGCGCCGGTGTAGGGCCCGCGGCGGGAGGGTTCGAGTTCGTCGATGATCTGCATGGCGCGGATTTTGGGTGCGCCGGTGATGGAGCCGCCGGGGAAGCAGGCGAGGAGTGCGTCGGCGGGGGAGAGGTCGTCGCGGAGGCGGCCGGTGATGGTGGCGGTGGCTTGGAGGAGTGCGGCGGAGGGTGCGCCGTGGGACTCGATGTCGCGAGGGGAGGCGACGCGGACGGTGCCGGGTTCGCAGACGCGGCCGAGGTCGTTGCGCATGAGGTCAACGATCATGTTGAGTTCGGCGTTTTCCTTTGGAGAGTCGCGGAGGGCGTCGGCGTGGAGGTCGGCGCGGGTGCCTTTCATGGGGCGGGTGGTGAGGGTGCGGGTGGCGGCGTCGAAGGAGAGGAAGAGCTCGGGGGAGGCGGAGAGCAAGGCGCGGCGGGAGGCGAGGTCGTCGGCTTCGAGGTACGCGCCGAACCAGGGGTTGGCGGCGTGGGTGAGTGAGGAGAAGAGGGAGCGGGCGGAGCCGGAGAAGGAGGCGGAGAGGGAGTGGGTGAGGTTGACCTGGTAGACGTCGCCGGCGTGGATGAGGTCGAGGGCGCGGCGGACGCGGGCGAGGAAGTCGGCTTGGGAGAGGTCGGTGCGGAGGTTGGAGACGGAGAAGGGGGGGAGGGATGAGGGGGCGAGGCCGTCTGGGGCGAGGTCGGGGTTGCCGGCGAAGAACCAGCGGGCGTGGAGGTTGTCGAAGGCGAGGGCCCAGTCGAGGCGGTGGAACTCGGCGAGGGGCCAGAGGGCGAGGTCTGGGGTGAGGAGGGGGGGGGAGGGGGATTGGGCGTGGGGTTCGAGGCGGCGGCCGAGGTCGAAGGAGATGTAGCCGAGCCAACCGGAGCGGAAGGGGGGGAGGAGGGGGGGGGAGGGGGATTGGGCGTGGGGTTCGAGGCGGCGGCCGAGGTCGAAGG
>VYLF01000216.1_pt1 | contig 66154 bp, 67 predicted proteins | sample 5114371 | NCBI WGS metagenome assembly VYLF01 (sample SAMN12291773, study PRJNA351875) | freshwater metagenome | isolation source: freshwater lake | place: USA: Michigan, Kent Lake | collected 2013-08-15 | reverse complement strand
AGTACCTGAATTTTCCCCCGATCCCCGCAATGGCTGGCACTTTTTGAGGGGAAAAAAGTCCAAAAGTCTTATCCAACAAGGTTTTTAGATTTATTCAGCAAACCCTAAGTAGGGTCTGCTGAAAAAGTTTATTGGTGGGGTTAGGAGTCAGGAGAGTTAGGGATAAGATTTCTACTACAAAAATCTGCCTAAATCGAATTCGGTTGTGGCGGTAATTTCTCGAAAACGTTCTTGACTGATAATTAACAATAATCTTTCAGTATAATCCACCGCACCGCGCAATTCTCGTTCTAATCTTGCTAAACCGGCGTTGGCATATTCCTCGAAAATTGTCACTCGCAAAGCTTCCGAATCTACCCCGTGGGGAGAAAGAATTTTCGTGTCCTGGAATTCATTGACTGCCAATAATTTGATTAGGGTATCGTAGCCACGAGAAATAAAAATTTCCAGGTTAATAGGTGAGGGTTCCTTCGCCACATTCTCTATCGCCACTCTCTCTTGATATTTTACCCCTAAAGCCGCCGCAAAAGCGATGACATCAGCATAGGTTTGAAAGGGTCCAATTCCCTGATTAAAATTAACTAAGGACTGGACAAATTCCCCTTTATCTCTAGCAATACGCACTCGATGAATGGACATATTTACCAAGTAAAAAGTAAAAAAGTTTACAAAATTCAGGAGATAGCATCTATCAGTATATATGAACTATTTTATCTATCCCCTATCCGCTATAACTGGTTTAAGGATAAGTTTTAATTAGTCCTTTAGCTTGGTAAACATGAAATTGTTCGATGGCGACACCACCGCGCTTGATCGGAATGACAGCTACTTTAGTTATATCTTGGAAATAGGGACGGTAGCGATCGATTATTTCCGGTCTTTCTAGAGAACTATTCGTAGTAATTAATAAACCATTTTTACCAATCCATTCTTGAGGATTAAACCAAATTTGATAACCCCTTTGATCGTTGTTAAAACAGGTGACGGGAATAGGAACTAGGGGATAAAGGGCCATATCTAGCCATGCGGTCACATAAAAATTATGGGTAAAAACGAAGCTAGAATCTTTTAAGAGTGCTAATAATTCGGGAGAATTAGCAAAGCCTTGGCGCAGTTGATCGATATCGACAATTTCCCGAGAAGGGTCCTGTTCTGGGGCAATAATTCCCCCAAAGATTGCGTATTGACTAGGTTTTTGGAAAGTGCCAAGGGTAACGTGAAGCATTGCTATAGATAAAACAGTAACGATAAAAATTCCTGACCCCCATAACCATCTTTTTACCCAGATTCGAGAAGATTGCTGCCAAGTATTGGCCTTTTCTCCTAATAAAATTGTGCAGGACCAGAACCCGGGTAAAATCCAACTAGGGGCGAGATAATGGGAAGCACCCACATAAAGCATTCCCAGGATTAAAGGCAGAGAAACCGAGAGAATTAACCATTTTTTTACTGATTCTTCTTCTCGATGAAAAAATCTTTTTTTCGAGATAAAATTAGGCACTTGTTCGGCAAAGCTTTTAAATGTCACCCACCACATCGGCAGACCGAAAGGAGGAAACATCGTGGCGATACTAATGCCAACAACCGAGAGAATACCAAGAATATTAAAGGTTTTGGGTTCTCCAGAAAAACGGTCTTCTAAATGAAAGCGAAAGGAAATCCAATCATGGTTAATATTCCAGTAAATAATCGGCAATAAAGTTATCAAAAAGAGAATAAATCCTAATCCCAACCAAGGCGATCTAAATACAGGCCAATAGCGGGGAGTGGTCAGACAAAATAAAACTAAACCAAAGCCCAAAATAAAGCCGTGATATTTACTTAAAACCGCCAATCCTACGGCAAGTCCAATATAAGCGAGACGATAGCTAGGATGATAGTTTTTTTCCCGAATTGGCCAGAATTCTTGGGCAGCTAAATAGACTGTTAATGACCAAAAAAAGACTAAAGGACTATCTGGCTGCGAAAGAATCCCGAAGACGATCCCATAGATGGGGATAAGAGTGGCGATCGCTAAAGTCATTCTGGCGACCGGCAGACTGAACAATTTTAAAGCCGTCAGATATAGCAAGCAGAGGCTGCCAGTATAGAGGAGGAGAGTACCGAAGCGAATGGTAAATTGATTGACTAATCCCGTGATCCAAGTCCCAAAACCCGTGGAAATCGCTACTATTGGCGGATGATCGAAATAACTCCAATCCAGATTATGGCTGTAAACGTAATAATATGCCTCATCGTACCCCGGATAAAGCCCCAGGGCGATGATTATTCTAAACAGGAGTCCACCGATGAGCAGATAAACGGCAATGCGGTCGCTAAGTATTTTGGTCAAAATTCTTACCTCATTTCATCGCTAAAACTGATGTTAGAGACGGGAGATTTTTGGGGTTGCCAGATTCGAGATTTGGGTTCTTCGGTTTGTATTATGCAATGGACGGGGTTATAAGGGATGAAACCCTTATAGCTTATAGAGAAAGAAAGACGTTTAGCGATTTTTATCAATTGTTTTCGCTCTAGAACGAACTAATTTAAATCTCTTGCCAGGTAAGGATTTAGTCGATTTATGCCACCCACTCGAACCATACCAAGTAACAAAGAGCCTTGTTTGCAGAGAATTAGAACTAGCTAATTTTTCCTCAATCCAGTCTTTGACAATAGCTTGTAACGGTAAATCACGACGCTGACTTTCTTGCTCAAGAGCCTCTACCATCCATGAGGGAAACTCAAACGCAATTGTTTGTTCCTCGGAATTAGAACGTTTAATTTTAGTTAAATCCAAGTATTCGATGATATTTTCTCCATCATCAAATTTGCGGTCAAAATCTTCAGCTTTCATAAATTTCTACCTCTTCAGGTCTAGAGCGTCGGACTGAAATAATACGGATTTTGGTTTGACGATAGATAACTACAGCTGACCAATGCTTACCTGCTATTATACCAATAACAACAAATCGTGGTTCATTTTTTGTTTGGGCTGGAATTTCGGGTTCTTCGGTTTTTGTTATGCAATGGACGGGGGTTAATTTTTGTCAATTATTTTTTATCTAGAGCGAACTAATCAATTAAGTCTCTTGCCAGATAAGGATTTAGTCGATTTATGCCCCCCTATCGAACCATACTAAGTAACGAAGAACCGAATTTCGACTTTTTGGGAATCTAACCATAATACTTGAGCTTCAACAAAATCTAGACCATGTTTATTTTTGTTAGCTTGGCTTTTATTAGGATCAAATTCAAATTCCGGTTTTTTCATTCTCTTGGCTTCGTTTCCGTGGCTGCATCTCAATTGGGTCGAAATATCTATATTACATTTTCGGCGCACGCAGTTCGATAAACTCACTGTCCACTAGGCGCCCCTACCATAATATTATGGTAGTGACTGTATTGGCAAGAGTCATAGTATAATTAAACCAAGAAATTTTGGGATTCCCTTGCTGCTGTTATCAGTGAGCAGTGAACAGTAAGGTGATTTCCTCTAAAGAAATTACCAGAGGATCAATTATCTGCTGTCAGAGCTTGGCATTGTTAAACTCTGCCGAAGGTAAATTTGTTCTCGGAAATCACCTAAACAGTAATCAGTAGTTTTCACCTCACACTGTCCACTTAAAACTGCAATCTGATCACTGATAACTGAAATCCCCAACACCCGACACCCTAATTTATTGATTTAATAAAACCGACCACTGCTGCAGGAGATAAAAACTATGTGTATTCTGGGGTTTGATCCGGGTAAGGATAAATGTGGGATCGCAGTCAGGTCATCGACGGGGAAAATTTATACCCATGAGGTGATAGCATCGTCACAAGCGATCGAGCGTTTAGCTAGTCTCTGTCAACAATATCCGATCGAATTATTGGTGATGGGGAACCAAACCACCTCAAAAAGTTGGCGCCAAAAAATTGCCGCTCGTGTCACCATCCCGATTACTCTAGTGGATGAACGCAATAGTACCCTAGAAGCGCGCGATCGCTATTGGCAAATGTTCCCCCCCAAAGGATTACAGAAACTCATCCCCCAAGGTATGCGTCTTCCCGATCGCCCCATTGATGATATAGTGGCGATTCTACTGATCGAACGTCATTTACAGTCCAAATAATGTCACACTACAAATTAGACACAGCAAGGTGAATTGACGATGCTCCTAAGTAAAGGTTTTGAAGTGGAAATGTACACCGGAACGGCAGCCGGAGAAATTATCGGGTTATCCGATCGCATTGTCAAGGATTTAGATGGTTTTGTCCGGGAACCGGATAGTCGTAACGTAGAATATACTACGGCTCCCATGACTAACTATGACCGTCTTTTATGCGCTACTTTAAAACCTCGTCTGGCTCTACGGCAATATTTGCGTCGTTTAGGCGATTATACCCTAATCCCCGGCAGTACCCTCTCCTTGGGCGATAGTCAACATTTTTATCGCAGTGACCCCCACAATCCCTATCATGACTATATCGAACAGACCTACGGCACTAATGTGGTCACGGCCAGTATTCATATTAACGTCGGTATTAGCGATTATGAGGATTTAATGCGTGCCTGTCGCTTAATTCGCCTAGAAGCTCCTTTATACTTGGCTTTAAGCGCTTCCTCTCCTTTTCTCGACGGTAAAATCACTGGCTCCCATTCCCGTCGTTGGCAAGTTTTCCCCCAAACTCCTGCTTATGTTCCCCTCTTTGAAAGTCATAAACATTTTGTCACCTGGACCGAGGAACAATTAAAGCTCGGTACGATGCAGAATGTTCGTCATCTCTGGGTGTCAGTACGTCCTAACGGTAGCAATCGTCCCCATAATCTCAATCGTCTAGAATTGCGAATTTGTGACCTGATTGCTGATCCTATTAGTTTATTAGCAGTTATGGCTTTTTTAGAGGCCCGTTTAACTCAACTTTTACAAGATCCCCAATTAGACCCCTTAATTTTAAGTCAATTACCCAGCAGCAATCGCAGCGAGGATTTATTGACTTTAACCCAAGAAAACGAACAGGCTGCCGCGCGTTTTAGTCTTGATGCAACCCTGAGACATTGGTACGATGGCCGAGAAATCTTAGCGAGAGATTGGATTAAAGACCTCTATGTTCAAGTTTATCCGATCGCTAAAGAAAAGGGTTTTAGTTGTTTCCTCTCCCCCCTACAAAAAATCCTCCGCGAAGGTAACACCGCACAACAATGGTTAAAACAATCTGACCAAGGTATGGATGTTACAAGTATCATCAAACAGGCGATTATTACCCTAGAAAAACAGGAACGAGAGTTAGAACATAAATTATGTCAGCACATTTTAGTCGCGTGAATAATTATTTTAAGGCCATGGTAATTAAACCCTGTTGACCGAGAAGAATTTCCCGCAGCAGCGTACAAATTCCCACCCAAATAATCGGAGAAATGTCAACTCCTCCCAAGGGTGGTATGAGTTGACGCACGGGGATTAAAAAAGGTTCCGTTGGCCAGGCAATAATATTAAAGGGAAAGCTATTTAAATCTACCTGTGGATTCCAAGTCAGCACGATCCGTAAGATAAACAAAAGGGTCATCAACCCTAAGATAATTCCCAATGTCCAACTTAATGCGATCGCTGTGTCCATAGTCTCCAATCCCGTCTTTTTTACCGATTATCTTCCCTAAAATATAACAGTTTTTGTCCCATTTAATCATCCTAATCGCCCCAGCACCCTGCCAGTTATTCTTGTCAACCTCCCGGGTAAAAATGCCGCCAAGAAAAAGTCCCCATAGGGCTTGACAAACCAGCCCGACTTGACTTATACTTTTGTTATAATGGGAATCCGTGCCGACTTGGAGACCCTCTCTTTTCAGACCAAATAACGACCATCTTTTGCTGACCTCAGAAGTAATTAGGGTTGGCTGAACGTCAGTGGAAGCCTTGCTAGAAAAGGTTTTTACGACTTTTTCAGAAAAAAGTGCCAGAAACAAATGTTGAGAAATCGATCCGAGGTACTCAAAACCCTTGCACTTTCGCTCCTCGATTGCAAAGGGTTCCGCTTCCCAGAGTGCGAGGTTATTCTGACTTCCCCTACCGAAGACCGGCGGCCAGATATTGACTCGGAGACTCCTGACTCGGAGACTCCTGACTCGGAGACTCCTAACCCCACCAACAAACTTTTTGCCGCAAACCCTAATCAAAGATGACAGAATTTCGCATCGAGAAAGACAGCATGGGAGAAATTCCCGTACCTGCCGATAAACTTTGGGGAGCGCAGACCCAAAGATCCCTACAATACTTTAGTATCGGTGATAATCTCATGCCCCGGGAGATGATCGGGTCCTATGCCATTCTCAAAAAAGCCTGTGCAATTGTCAATCAGCAAAAAAATCGTCTCAGTCAGGAGAGAAAAAACCTTATCTGTCAAGTCTGCGATGAAATTTTAGCTGGACAACACGCGGATAACTTTCCCCTCTACGTTTGGATGACGGGAAGTGGCACCCAGTTTAACATGAACATCAACGAAGTCATCTCCAATCGTTGCAGTCAACTGACGGGGAATCCTCTGGGTAGCAAAACCCCCGTGGATCCCAACGATCATGTTAATATGTCCCAATCGACGAATGATTCCTTTCCCTCGGCCATGTATATTGCCGTTGCCTTGGCAGTCAAGGAAAAATTAATTCCCAGTTTGCAACTATTACGGAATAGTCTCGATGAAAAAGCGCAATTATGGGCGAATATAGTTAAAATTGGTCGCACTCACCTACAGGATGCCACCCCTTTAACCCTCGGACAAGAATTCTCCGGTTATGTGGGTTTATTAGATGATGGCAGCGATTGGCTAGAAAAATGTCTCGAAAAAGTCTATCGTTTATCCTTGGGAGGAACAGCAGTGGGTACGGGAATTAATGCTCCCCCAGATTTTGATCGAGATGTGGCTGCCGAAATCGCTAATCTGACTAAATTACCCTTTATTACCGCTCCTAATAAGTTTACCGTGCAAGGTTCCCACGATGCTCTAGTTTTCTTGAGCGGGGGATTGAAAACTATCGCTAGTTCCCTGTATAAAATTGCTAATGATATCCGTTTACTTAGCTGTGGTCCCCGTTGTGGATTAGGAGAATTACAGCTGCCAGAAAACGAACCGGGTTCTTCAATTATGCCGGGGAAAGTTAATCCCACCCAATGCGAAGCTTTATCGATGATAGCAGTGCAGGTGATGGCTAATGATTTAGCGGTGACGATGGGAGGCGCTGGAGGACATCTGGAAATGAATGTCTATAAACCGCTGTTGATTCATAATCTCATGCAGTCTATCCGTTTGCTCACTGATGGTTGCGCTAATTTCTGTCAGTTTTTGGTTAAGGGGATGACTGCTAATCAAAAACAAATTGAGACTTTTTTAAATCAATCCTTGATGCTGGTGACTGCCTTAAGTCCCGTGATTGGCTACCAAAAGGCTGCCTACGTCGCTCATTATGCCCTAGAAAAGGATTTAACCCTGAAAGTGGCAGCCTTGCAACTGGGATACATCAAGGAAGCGGATTTTGATCGCATTGTTGACCCCGCTAAGATGGTCAATCCCTACGTTGCCGATGGTTAATTCTCTGAGGGGTTGACTGCTGTAAAAATCAGAGGTCGCAGGCAGGCACGGATTCCCATTATATATATAAGTATAAGGCAAGCGGCGGGATTTGTCAAGCCCCGCCGGTCAAAATTTCCGCTAAACTTGGCTAATGATAGCGAAGAAAACAAAGAGAAAAACCATAAATGCCCCTGCCATGCGGAAGAAGGATTTAGGAAGATTAATAACTTTCTCCAGTTTCAAGAAACCCACCAGAAAATAAGCGGCGATTGCTAGGAGAATCGGGATAACCACGCGCAAGATTGTGCCAAGGGGACCAGAGAAAAACTCACCGATTTTATAGCGGGGTGTATTTTCTTCCGCGTGAGGAGGAATAGTTACACTTGTCCAAGTTTCTCCCCCATCGGTGGAACGAAAAACTGTAGTTTTAGCGCCACCAAAACCGAATAAAGTTTTATCTTGAGCGTAATTAGGAGAAAACTGGACGGAGATACCAGAGGAAGGGATACTATGAATTTTCACTAGGGGTATTTTAGGATCACCAATTGATTTAAAAGTTTCTCCTCCATCGGTAGATTTAAACAAGCCATTTCCCTGTAAACTAACTATTACCGTGCGATCATTAGCATAATCAGGAGAGATAGCAATGGTTTCTACTGATGCCTGCGGATTAAACCCTGGTTTCTCTAATTTTGTCCAACTTTTAGCCCCATCTTTGCTGACAAACAAACCAGAAATTGTCCCAGCAAAAATAGTTCCATCACTGGGATAATTGGGAGACATTGCCAACTGCACATTAGAGGTTTTTGATAGGGGGGTTCCTTGGCTGACATTTTGCCAAGTTAGTCCACCATCAACACTTTGATAAATACCCTCTTTTCCCGTGACAAACAAAGTTTTATCCTTAGCAAAATCAGGGGAAGCTACCATGGCAGGGGCATAATTACCAAAAATTCTGCCCACTTCACTGATATTTTTAACTGTATTTCCTCCATCGGTAGAACGAAATATTCTACCCTGCTGATTGGTGAGAAAAAGAGTTTTATCCTTGGCAAAATCTGGGGAAGGAACTATCCTCGGACCGCGGACTCCTTCATCGATTTCGATAATTTTCCAGAAATCACCACTGTTATCGGATTTGGCAAATTTATTGCGTAAAAACCCCGCAAAAATAGTTCTATCTTCTCCATAGTTAGGAGAAAAGGCAATGTCAAAGAAACGCCGGGGATCTTGTCCTGATTCTTCGGGATCTTTACCAAGTCGATAAACCTCTAAACCGCGATTAATTGGTGTCCAAGTTTCCCCTTTATCCCGACTGATGAAGATATTGCCTACATAATTAGCCATGACGACAGTGGCATCCTCGGCATAATTAGGAGAAACCGCCATGGCGATAACTGTTCCCCGGGCTAAAGTTTCTATTTCCTGCCATTGTTTGCCCCTATCCGTGGTTTTAAATAAGCCATTAAATCCCCCTAAAAACATCGTATCTTGAACTATTTTTAAATCCATAAAATGGGGAACTTTATAATCATCAGCCTGTTGATCTTTGGTTAAACCCTCGCTCATTTTTGTCCAACTTTTGCCCCCATCCTGAGAAACATACATTCCGTCATACCAAGTGATGGCATAAAGGGTGGAGTTTTGGGCATAGTCGGGAGAAATAACGATGTCTTCGATGATTTTATCTTTAATTCCTTCGTTAACGGCTTGAAAGGTTTTACCATCATCAACGGTTTTAAAAATACCTGCTTCTTTTGTACCGACAAAAAAGGTTTTGTCGCTGTCTAGATTAGGAGAAAAAGCAATTGTATCCACTGCCCCCACATTAGCAGGTAAGGGGAGATTCTGCCAAGTTTTCCCCCCATCGGAGGAACTGTATAATTTACCCTGTTCATCCCCGAAAAAAATTCGATCAGGATTGTTGGGAGTAATAGCTAGAGAGGTTATCAGTGCCGTGGTGGGGAAAATATTTGACCAATTTTTACCGCCATCTTCGGTTAAATAAACCCCTTTTTCTAATCCCACTGCCGCTACTATATTGGGATCGGAAGGGGCAATTTCTAGGAAGTTAATAAAGTTAGTTTCTAAACCCTGATTAACTTTCTGCCAAGATTCCCCCGCATCTTCACTTTTATAAATACCATCGGATCTTGAAGCTAAATAGAGAATATTTTTATTGAGGGGAGATAGGGATAGGGAACTTAATTCCCCCGTATAATCTAAACCTTGAATTAATCTTGTCCAGTTGCTACCTCCATCCCTAGACTTATAAAAGTTATTTCGCACCAAGATATATACTGTATTATCTGTCTGGAAATCGGGAGAAACTTCCAATTGACTAATTACATCATGGGGACGATGGGCAAAAGCAGCACTACTCCCAAGACAAAAAACTGTAGCGATTATCAATAAAATGAGATTAAACTTGTGGGCGAATCTCAGTAAACTTTGGCGATTAATCATACTTAAACTGCTAATATCGAGGATAAAAATTGACCTAATCTAGCAAAGGGCGATCAAAATTTGACCAAGGGTTCTGTAAGAGTATAGACGAAAATGGCGATTATAACCATTACTAAAATCGGGCTTATTTGCTATCAGCATAGATCAGAACCAATCTCTACACTTTGATTATTGTAGAGACTCATTGCTTTGGCTAATCCTTGTTTGAGAGCAAGTTCGATCGCTTTTCTGGACAAGTCTAACACTTTCAAGATCACTTGGTTTTCTTGGGGGGTGAATCGGCCTAAAACGTGGGAAATTGTCGCTTTTTCGGTTGATTTACCGATTCCTATGCGTAAACGAGCGAAGTTTTCCGTGCCAACGTGGGCAATCATTGATTTAATACCGTTGTGTCCGCCCGCCGATCCCGATAGACGGATTCTCAACCGGCCTAGGGGCAGATCCATATCATCGTAAATGACTAAAATCGACTCTGGAGCTAGTTTATACCAGTCCAGCACCGATCGCACCGATTGCCCGGAGCGATTCATATAGGTTTGGGGTTTCAAGAGACGAATTTTGCCCGGGAGAGGACTGTCACCTTCGGCAATAAAACCTTGAAATCGCTTGTTTTCCTGCCAAGATAGCCCCCAATCCCGCGCTAATGAGTCCACAGCTTCAAAACCGATATTATGACGGGTGCGATCATATTTGGGTTCGGGATTACCCAAACCGATAATTAGCTGAGGAATGATTAAATTAGGGGTTTTATCGGAATTCATAGGGGAAAATCGGGTTTTTAACCATGACCCGACTCTTATTATCCCCGAATTAGCACTCCGAGCGCTGGAACAAAGTTTCTAGATAAACCTTGGCACAGCTATTTTGCTCCTCAAAATTCATCCTTTCGGAGGATTGACAATTAAGTAGAAAAAATGATAGAGCCGCCGTAAACACACCATCTTGATCCCAACCGGGGTGAGTTTCTAGATATTGTTGTAGGGATTGGTGGAGGATTTCGGGGATTTCTGCCAAGATACTGACTGATGTATTCATATCGTTTACCTCTGAATCTGAAGTGGGGAAATCCCTGACTGGTGCAGTGGACAGTAAGGACTATTGTGAGCCAAGTTGGGGGGAGTTGCAATATTACCAGATGTAAAGGAATGCTTTAGAAAAACTTAATATTTACGAGCGAATAAGGGTTAGAGCTAGATTTTATTTACTCAACTTAACAATAACTCAGTATCTATCGATGGGAATTTTGACAATCAAGATTAATTTTTTCTAGAAGCAAGTGCCGATTCTATCGCTGTTGCCTGTGGAAAAGTCTGGGTAAACTGTGGAAAACTTGGGAGTGAGTGGGGAAATACCGGGGAATGTATGGGGGAAAACATTGGGGAAAAATAAGATTTGCAAATTTTAGTCAGTAGTGATGATCAAGACTACTTAGGCACTCTTGCCAGAGTACCTTTTTTAGCTGAATGCTGGCTGCTATGCTTTTACCACCAATACTGAACAGGTAGCTTCTGCCACCACGAGACTACTAACAGAATCTTCGATCACCCGTTGAACTCCCGTTAATCCCCGACTGCCGATCACGATCAAATCGGCATGATAGATATTAGCTAAACGAATAATTTCCTCCGCTGGATCACCAAAGATGACCTCGATTTCACTAGGGGCAGCAATCTGGGATTGATAGCAGCGCAATTGATCTTCAATAATCTCACGGGAGGGGTGAGGGCGATCAACTGGCGATTCATCTCCCTCCTTGCCGAGGATATGGGTGAGGATGAGGCAAGAATTTGCCGTTAGAGAAAGGGAATTCAAGGACTGAAGGACTCGATCCGATAACTCCCCACAATCTAAGGCAACAACGATATTTTTAAACATTTTGACTAAATCCTGCCGCTAAACAAACTTCCAATTAAGATTCCGGAGCAAAAAATCTTTTATTTTGCCATTATCTAAGGATAATAAGCCTAGATAGACAATTTTATAGGTTATTGCGCTCGGTTAAGATTTCGTAACCCGTGGCGGTTACTAAGACAGTATGCTCAAACTGAGCGGAGAGAGCATTATCCATCGTCACCACCGTCCAACGATCGCGCAAAGTTCTGGTATGTTTAGATCCCGCGTTGACAATTGGTTCAATTGCCAGAGTCATCCCGGTGCGGAGTTTGACATTGGGTAACTGATTAGTGCGAAAATTAAATACCGAGGGTTCTTCGTGGAGATTTCTGCCGACTCCATGACCGGTAAAATCTTCTACCACTTGGAAACCGTTAGCTTGAACGTGATCTTCGATCGCTGCTGCGATATCGAGCAGATAATTGCCCGCTTTTACCTGATTTATGCCTTTATATAAAGCTTCTTCCGCCACGCGGATTAATTTTTCGGTTTTTGGAGAGACGGAACCGATAGCGATCGTGATACAGGAATCCCCATGATAACCTTGGTAGTAGGCCCCCGTATCTACCTTTAACACAGAACCAGCTTTGAGGCGTTTTTTCGGGCTAGGGATACCGTGAACGACTTCGTTATCGACGGAGGCACAAATCGAGGCAGGAAAGCCATAATAACCTTTAAAACTAGGGGTAGCACCCATTTCGCGGATACGTTTTTCCGCATAGGCATCCAAATCCGCCGTCGTCATCCCGGGTTGAGCGATCTCGGCAATTTCCTTAAGGACTGTGGCGGCAATTTTACCCGCTTGTCGCATAATCACGATTTCGGCGGCGGATTTAGTCTCGATTCCCCGGCGGCTTTTCTGTACTCGCGGCGAACCTACTTGCTCTGGAGTTTTAGTTTCGGGAAAAAGCAGCTTGGTTAGGATGTTCATGGAGAGTTGGCTGTCGAGTCTTTACTTAACTTAGCATTTTCCCGGCGATCGATGACTGCTCTGGAGAAATCAAGGGACATTTAGAAAAGCTATAGTAGGGAAAAGGCTATTTTTCCGGCGAGGTGACAATTTATGGCAGTCAAAAAAGAGTTTTCCAGTTTTCAGCAACTGTTGCAAACCACTAATCTCCCCGTGTTAGTGGATTTCTATGCCACTTGGTGCGGTCCTTGTCAAATGATGGCTCCGATTCTAGAACAAACGGGAATGTATTTCAAAAATCGCCTACAAATTGTCAAAATTGATACAGACAAATATCCCAATTTAGCCACTAAGTACGGTATTCAAGCTTTACCGACTTTAGTAGTCTTTAAAAATGGTCAACCGATCGATCGAATCGAGGGAGTGGTGCAGGTTAACCAACTGGTTCAACATTTACAAACTCTGTTGTAAGATAATTTTGAACCAGAACTAGGAGTTAGTGCCATGGCAAAGGCGATTTGGAATGGTGCAGTGGTAGCGGAAAGCGATAACTGCGAAATTGTCGAGGGAAACTACTATTTTCCCCCCGATACCATCAAAGCTGAATATTTTCAACCCAGTAACACCCATACCATTTGCTCTTGGAAGGGAGAGGCTAGTTATTATACTCTCAGGGTAGATGGACAGGACAATAAAGATGCCGCTTGGTATTATCCCGATCCTAAACCAAAAGCCCAAAATATTAAAGGATATATCGCTTTTTGGCGAGGTGTGAAGGTTGAGAAATGATCGCCATCTACCCCGGCAGCTTCGATCCAGTTACACTCGGTCATTTAGATATTATCGAACGCAGTGTGCCACTATTCGAGCGAGTAATCGTGGCAGTTCTTTGCAATCCCCATAAGAACCCCTTATTTACCGTCGAAAAACGCATAGAACAGATCAGTTACTGTACAAAACACCTGAAAAACGTTGAGATAGACAGTTTTTCAGGATTGACGGTTGAATATGCCAGATTGAAAGGCGCTAAGGTGCTGTTGCGGGGGTTGCGGGTCCTCTCAGACTTTGAAAAAGAACTGCAAATGGCCCATACCAATAAAACCCTCTGGGAAGGGATCGAAACGGTTTTTTTAGCCACCACCAAAGAATATAGTTTTTTAAGTAGTAGCGTGGTTAAAGAAATCGCTCAATTCGGTGGCTCCGTCACCCATCTAGTCCCAGAAAACGTTTCTAGAGATATTTACTCATACTACAGTTAACATACTAGAATACAGCAATGAGGACGATCTGAACCTATGGCGCGCCGAGAACCTAATGATCGCAGAAAAGCAGTACCTAACACTTCTAATAGTGGGGTTCCCAGTCCACCCGTCGATTTCGATATCTATCAGGATTTGGCGCGTCTGCAAGAGATGATTTTTGATAGTTTCCATATCCCCCTCACCCGTTGGACAATCATCGATGAGGGACAGATATCCGAACAGATCGATCTCATCTATGAAACCGTGCCACCAGCAGTACAGAAAGCTTTAGCAATTTTGCAGGAAGAACAGGAAATTATCACTAAAGCGGAGGAATACGCTCAACAAGTCCTTCGTTCCGCTCAACAAAGGGCTGCCCAAATTCTCGATGAGTCCGGTATTATTCAACAAGCAGAACGGCAAGCAGCCCAAATTCGTCAACGGGTTCAGCAGGAGTGTGAATCCTTGCAACAACAAACCCTCGATGAAATCGAACAGATGCGTCACAGCACCTTGCAGGAAGTGCAACAGTTACGACAAAAAACCCAAGCTGAATGTCATGAAATTCAAAAAGGCGCTGACGACTATGCCGAAGCGGTTTTAGAACATCTCGATCGAGAATTAGGGGAAATGTTACAAGTTATTCGCAACGGTCGTCAACAGGTAAGATCGAAACCAACATCGTCAAAAAATCTACCCGGAGAACGTCCTTAATCAGTGATCAGTGATCAGTTATCAGATGTAAGTTTTAAGTTAATTAGTTAGTTAGTTATCTTCATCTTTATCCCTGATTACTGTTTACTATTTACCGCTCACTGAAAAGCCATCAACCCCCAATCCCTCACTGATAACTGATAACGGAATTTCATGAATAACCCCTCCTCGAATTTCCATCTATTCGGACGCTTTCTCGGCGGGTTATTCAGCTGGAAAATTTGGTTATTTGTCCAGATATTTCAAGGCAGTAAAAGCTTTTATCGATTCCTGTATCATTATTTATATCGTCGTCCTAAAATCGATCGCATTCTCGGTAGCGATGTCATCTATATTCCTGAGAAAAAACTTTATAGCATTCCCCTCGATGTGCTGAAAATGGAGCGGCAAATAGTTAATAGCAATCACCAGCAGTTGACTTCTGTTACTACTTGGAAAGTTAAAACGATTCATCCCACCATCACCGAAACCGAGATACAATTCCACGATATTACCGTCGATTTACAACAGGTACACCTGATTAAATCAGACCTTAATAACTACGATTATACTAACACTCGCCGCTTGGCTCCTCTGGTGAAAACCTTACTTTTTGAAATTAACCCCAAAATTGCCAGTTTAGTAGAAAAGAAAAATCAATTACATAGACTGCGAAATCTGGCCGCATCTTCCGAAATTTTTCATTCACAAACCCCCTTGTACGATCGAGCAATTAATCAAGTCCAGCTAATTATTGATCAAGCGGAAACTTTGAGACAAGAATGTTTAAAATTTATCCGAGAAACCCTGATCGAACGGGAATTAGTGCAATCCGATATCGATACCAATCTCGTTGATTTGCCCCTCGATTTTGCCAGTCAATATCAACTAATTCAAGAAAAATATCAACTCTGGAAAGAAGAAGTACAAGCTTATTTTGAATTAAAAGATTCTTCTCTACCTAAAAATTAACTATGACTATCAGTATTCAGGAGTCAGGAGCCAGTATTCAGGAGTCAGGAGCCAGTATTCAGGAGTCAGGAGATTATTTTTATTTATTCTCCCCACTTCATAATTCATAATTCATAATTCATATACTTTTTCAACAGGATTTAGTATTATGTCTAGTTTAACGGCAATTCGTGAACATATTTTTGCTTGGGGAAAACGCACCTATATCATGGGTGTTTTAAACGTTACTCCCGATAGTTTTAGTGATGGGGGAGAATTTGACAATGTTGAAAATGCCCTGCTACAGGCGATGAAAATGATCGAGGCCGGGGCTGATATAATCGATATCGGTGGTCAATCCAGCCGTCCGGGAGCCGAAGAAATTAGCCTAGAAGCAGAATTATCGCGAGTTATCCCCGTAATCACCGCTATTCGACAACAAAGTTCTATTCCTATCTCTCTCGATACTACCCGGGCGATCGTGGCAGCCCAAGGTATCGCCGCCGGGGCCGATTTGATCAATGATATTTCTGGGGGAACCTTCGATCGCCTATTATTGCCCACGGTGGCTAAATTGGCTGTTCCCATCATCCTCATGCACCTGCGGGGCAATCCGCAAACCATGCAATCCCTAACACATTATGATGATTTAGTCAAGGAAATTAAAGAATTTTTACAGGATCGAGTGAAGGAAGCTTTACAGTGGGGTATTGCTAGGGAAAATATTATCATCGATCCGGGGATTGGTTTTGCCAAAACTGGGACACAAAATCTTGAGTTATTGCGAGAATTAGGGCAATTTCGGGATTTAGATTTACCTATTTTAATTGGATTGTCGAGAAAACGCTTTATCGGCGAGATTACAGGCAAAGATGACCCAAAAGAACGAGTTTTCGGAACGGCGGCGGCCTGTGCCATAGCGATCGCTAAGGGGGCCGATATCCTGCGCGTTCATGATGTGGACGCGATCGTAGATGTGAGTAAAGTGGTGGACGCAATCGAGCGAAGTTGAAAATTTTTGCTAGTCTTAGAATCATCCACACTTCGAGCGAAATTAGCGATGAATAGCCAACTAACTAGCGATCACTGTATGTTACCCGTGATTCGATCTCCCCGGGATTATCAAGTTTTTCGCATTAGTGCTGGGGATACGAATCGTTTAGCGATCGTCTTCGATTCTACCGTAGCGGGGGATTCCTTGACCGTTTGTGTGGAAATTTTCGATCCCCACGGTCGCACCCCTACCCATCGTCATCATTTTGCCGTAGAAATGTTTTTTATCCTCAAAGGGGAAGGAATGGCTATCTGTGATGGTAAACCGATTCCCCTGGGGCCGGGGGATAGTTTATTAGTCCGTCCCACGGGTATTCACGAGATTAGAAATGTGGGGGACGGAAGACTTTATGCACTATGTTTTATGGTTCCTAATGAGGATTTTTCGGAATTAATTCGTAATGGTATCCCAGAGGAGTTAGACGCAGAAGATTTAGAGGTGTTGATGGGAACTATTAAAGGATAATCAAGCAATACCATCCCTTAAATTTTGGGCTTTTTTTCTAGAAAGAGGGCGATAAAAAAGGTAAAGGTTCCTCCCAGAAGTCCGAAGATTAGCCAATTTAATCTTGGATAGCCTTTATTGATAGCGATGACTGTAGCAATGCCACCGATGAGACAATGCCAGAAAAAAAGCAATAAGAATAAATCCAAGCTCGGGGAAATATCACCAATTAGTTTCATATTTTATCAGTAGAGCGATCGAGTTAATTGTTTAGATAGCAAATCTCTAGAAGTTTTCCAATGACCGAATCCCTGACCAGATTTTATGTTTATTAACCTTTATAAGTATTTATCTTATTTTTTTGTCCAAGGCCATTTTGTTCCCATCTCGGTTAAAGCTGAAAAAACTAGATAGAGAATAAGAAGGGCAACACAAAAGAGAAAAGTCAATAAGTCGTTATTCATCGAGTTATCCCTGATAGGTTAAAGGTCACTGATTCGCTACTATTCATTTTCCCACTACTTAGCAATTGCTGCTTTTCTAGACTGTTTAAACAGGATTGATTATTGTTGCTGTTGTGCCAAATAGTTAAGCACTGTTTCCAGAGTCAAGTCTAAGCGTTCCGAGATTTGTTGCGGGGTTAAACCGAGGTCTTGCAGTAGAGGAATTGTTTTCAATTTTTGCAAGTTTATTCCCCGTTCAATTCCCTGTTCAATTCCCTGTTCAATTCCCTGTTCAATTCCCTGTTCAATTCCCTGTTCAATTCCATCTCCAAAAGCTTCTTGATAGAAACGAGTTTGTTTTAGGTCTTGTAGTTCCAACATAGCTTCAATTTCCTCTCGACTTTTTTGGGGTAATTTATAAATGATTATCGTTTCGATTAAATCAATGACATTTTTCTGCACTAAGCGATCGCTCACTTCTCTTTGAGCCTGTTTAATTAAAATCTTAGCAGAATTAACAGCTTGACTCTCACTTTCCGTGACCAATTTGATCATGGCGATCGCTAAGGAAGGAGTCTCGTCATTTGCCAATTGATCCAGATAGATTCTTTTAATCCTTGACAAGGATAACAAGTCTTCAAATTGCTGGGGATGTTCTCGCTCAATTTCTCGACTGGGATAAATAACAACTATCTGCCACGGTGATAAAGGTTTATACTGTCTAAGATATAAGAAAAGTTCCGAAAATAATCGATAATATAGGTCTTCATCCTTTTGAAACTGAACTTCTACCAGATAAAAGGGCGAATTTTCTAGATTATCGAGCGGCAAAAATAAACCATCCAATCGAAAAGCTAGTTGTTTAACTTCTTGGGAAGTAAATCGATAATTGCTAACGATAGCATCGGGTCGATCGATTAATTCAAAGAACGAATCGGGAAAATCGAGAAACATTCGATAAAATATGCTGTCAGTTTTCATGCTGTCACAAAATGACCTGTAATTTCCGCTTAATCCGCCAACAAAAGAGAACTAACCTATGATCATCCCATCGTTTCTGCAACCCGGTGCTAAAGTTTCTCTGGTGGCCACCAGTGGCGCGGTCAAGGAATTAGCCGCCCTCGAAAAAAGCGTAGAAATCTGGCGATCGAGGGGTTATCAAGTGGAATTTAGCGATAATTGGGCTAATCGTCTCGGTTATCTCGCCGGTAGCGACGAGCAACGTCGTCAAGCTTTAGCCCAAGCATGGCAAGATCCCGATTGTCAAGCAATTCTCTGCGCTAGGGGGGGTTACGGTAGCGCTCGCCTCTTAGAAAATTGGACATGGGCAAAAACTAACCCGAAATGGTTAATCGGTTTTTCCGACGTGACGGGGATTTTATGGAGTTTAGCGAAACAGGGCATTTGTAGCGTTCACGGGGCAGTTTTAACCACCTTAGCCCAAGAAAGTTCCCAATCAATTGATCGCCTCTTTTCTCTTCTGGAAGGTCGTCCTTTAGCCCCTCTTATCGGTCAAGGTTGGGGTGGGGGCAAAGTGCGGGGACGCTTATTACCAGCTAATTTAACCGTAGCCACCCATCTCCTCGGAACCTCGGTTCAACCCACCCTAGAGGGGGTAATTTTAGCCCTAGAGGACGTAACCGAGGCCCCCTACCGGATCGATCGAATGTTAACTCAGTGGCGAATGCTGGGCATTTTCTCCCAAATTAAAGGCATTGCTCTCGGTCGTTTTAGCCGTTGTCTGGCAGCCCCCAGTAGTGATAGTCAAACCGTAGAGGAAGTCTTAAAAGAGCGTTTGGGCGATTTAGGCATTGCGGTTATTGCTGAGTTACCTTTCGGGCATGATGGCGATAATGCCGCTTTACCGGTGGGAACAATGGTAGAACTGGACGGGGATCGGGGAATCTTAGAATTTTTCTATCCCCAATGATCCACTTTTTTGATAGTATCTTAGAGAAGTGTTAACAAATGTAACAAAAAATTAATTATAGATGAAAGTATTAGTTGTCGGTGCGACAGGAACCCTAGGGCGACAGATCGTGCGTCATGCCATCGATCAGGGACATCAAGTGCGTTGTTTGGTACGCAGTCAGAGAAAAGGGGCTTTTTTGAAGGAATGGGGCGCGGAATTAGTCGGGGGAACCCTACGGGATAAGAGTACCATTATTGCCGCTTTAGAGGGAATGGATGCGGTGATCGATGCCGCTACTGCCCGGGCGACGGACTCAGCCAGCATTAAACAGGTGGATTGGGATGGTAAAGTTAATCTGATTCAAGCGGCCAAAACCGCCGGGGTAGATCGCTTTATTTTCTTTTCGATTCTCAATGCCGAAAAATATCCCAACGTGCCTTTGATGGAGATAAAACGCTGTACCGAGAAATTTATAGCAGAATCGGGTTTAAAATATACAATTCTGCGTCCCTGTGGCTTTATGCAGGGGTTAATCGGTCAATACGCCATCCCGATGTTAGATAATCAAACGGTCTGGATCACGGGGGAAAGTACGGCGATCGCCTACATGGACACCCAAGATATCGCTAAATTCGCTGTTCGCGCCCTAGAAGTCCCCGAAACCGTCGGTCAATCCTATCCCGTGGTCGGCAGCAAAGCTTGGAAAGCTGAAGAAATTATCGAAGTTTGCGAGCGCCTATCGGGTAAAGAGGGGAAAATTTGGCGTTTACCCATGGGATTACTGCGTTTTATGCGGGGAATAAGCCATTGTTTCCAATGGACCTATAATATATCTGACCGACTAGCTTTTGCGGAAGTTCTCGCTAGTGGTCAAGCTCTTGATGCCCCCATGGCAGAAGTTTATCAAGTATTTGGCCTTGATCCGAGTCAAACAACTACTTTAGAATCCTATTTACAAGAATACTTTAGCCGCATTCTCAAGAAGCTCAAGGAAATCGACTTCGAGAAACAAAAAGCTCAGAAGAAGAAGAAAACTCCTTTCAAAAAGAAAGCGTGATTCAGCAGTAGGAAAATTTGTCAATGCCCAAAATCGGCATTATTTACAACGATATTAAGCCTATCGCTTGTAAAACAGCCCATCAGATACAAGATCAGCTACTTTCCCTAGGTTGGCAGGTGTTTATGGCTACCGGCAGCGGTGGCCTGCTAGGCCATTCTAAACCCTCTCGTCCGGTTTGTTTTACCCCGATCGATCAGTTAGTCCCCCCCCACTTCGATCAGGATTTAAGTTTTGCGATCGTGTTGGGGGGCGATGGTACAGTCCTATCGGCGGCCCGGCAGTTGGCCACCCTCAATTTGCCCCTGTTAACGGTCAATACGGGACACATGGGCTTTTTGACCGAAATTTACCTAAATCAGCTTGAACCCGCCTTAGAACTGGTTCTAGAGGGGAATTACACCATCGAAAATCGCTCGATGATCACGGTGCGACTATTTCGCGAAGATACCCTCCTCTGGGAGGCACTTTCTCTCAATGAGGTGGTCGTCCACCGGGAACCCCTCACCAGTATGTGTCATTTTGAGATTCAAATTGGTGAACACGCGCCCGTCGATATCGCTGCCGATGGGGTGATTCTCTCCACTCCTACCGGTTCTACTGCCTATGCTCTCAGCGCCGGTGGCCCGGTAATAACTCCCGATGTGCCGGTATTACAATTAGCCCCCATTTGTCCCCATTCTTTAGCTTCCAGGTCTTTGGTATTTTCTGACAAGGAAACTGTGAATATTTTCCCAGCAACTGCTAATCGGATGGTGATGGTAGTGGACGGTAATGGCGGTTCTTATATCTTGCCAGAAGATCGAATTAATGTGCAGAAATCCCCCTACAATGTTCATTTTATTCGCCTGCAATCGACGGAATTCTTCCGCATCCTCCGGGAAAAATTGGGTTGGGGTTTGCCTCATATTGCTAAACCAACTTCGGTGGAATTACCTTAATCAGTTATCAGTGATCAGTTATCAGATGTGAGCTTTCAGTTCACTGATTACTGGTTACTGTTTACTGATAGCTGAATTTATGCTCTCTTTTCGTGCCAAAATAGCTTTTTATTTAGAGGATGTCACCACGGCGATCGGACTGACGGTAAATCTGCTTATCTTGGCATTAATTTTACTCTCGTTGGGGATTTATGTGGCTCAAACCTATCCCTTATCCGCCACTTGGCAAATGTGGTTACGTCAGCTTGATTGGGGAATTTTAAGCTTATTTTTCCTAGAGTATTTAATTCGGTTTTGGTGTGCGAAATCAAAACTAGGCTTTGTTTTTAATATTTTTTCCATCCTAGATTTATTGTCAATTCTGCCCCTATTTTTTGGATTTTTTGATATTAGGTTCTTTAGAATTTTTCGCTGGTTTAGAATTTTGCGAGTGATTCGTTTTTTTGGTTCCGATCTCTCTATTTTTCGGATTAAAACTTCCGATCAGATAGTATTTACTCGCATATTACTAACTCTATTCTCGATTATTTTTGTCTATGCTGGTTTAATTTATCAGATCGAACACCCGATTAATCCTCAAGTCTATCGGACATTTTTTGATGCTTTTTACTTCGCCGTTGTGACTATGACTACCGTGGGATTTGGGGATGTAACTCCCCTTTCTGATGGGGGCAAAATGGTGACAGTTTTAATGATTTTAACGGGAGTTTTGTTAATTCCCTTGCAAATTAGCGATCTGACTAAACAACTATTAAAATCTGGCACTCAAATTGATTATCCTTGTCCAGATTGTGGTTTACCCCGTCACGATATAGATGCCAATTTTTGTAAAAACTGTGGGGCAAAACTCTTAAAAAAACCTGATTGAGACTAATTCTGGCGAAATTCAGGAGCCGGTCCTCAGGAGATTATTTTTATTTATTCTCCCCGCTTCCCCACTCCCCCACTTCCCCACTTCCCCACCCCCAACCCATCTAAATGTTAAGTTAAGTATCGAAGAGCGGCCGTTTCATCACCCAGTAGTAATATAATCACTGAGTTATCAACTTTGATCCTTGAGTATGACTGCATTCACCACAACCCCCACCCTTGCCAATTTGCCCGCCAGTGACAGCCGTAGCCGCGTCAGTGAATTTATGAAATCCCTACAGGATGAAATTTGTCAGGGATTAGAAGAAGTGGATGGACAAGCAAAATTTATCGAAGATAGTTGGCAACGGCCCGAAGGTGGCGGCGGACGTTCGCGAGTTTTGCGGGAAGGGGCAATTTTTGAACAAGCAGGGGTGAATTTTTCGGAAGTTTGGGGGAAAGAATTACCTCCTAGCATTGCCAAACAACGGCCCGAGGCTGCCGGTCATCAATTTTATGCCACGGGAACCTCGATGGTCTTGCATCCTCACAATCCTTATATTCCCACGGTTCACCTCAATTATCGCTATTTTGAAGCAGGTCCGGTTTGGTGGTTTGGCGGTGGCGCTGATTTAACTCCCTACTATGCTTTTGAAGAAGATGCTAGTCATTTTCACCGCACTTTTAAACAGGTTTGCGACCAACATCATCCCGAATATTATCCCGTTTTTAAACGCTGGTGTGATGAATATTTTTATCTCAATCATCGTCAGGAAGCCAGAGGCATCGGCGGGATTTTCTTTGATTACCAAGACGGTTTAGACCCTCTCTATCGGGGTCCTTTTGCCGAAAGTGATGCCGCTATCTATTCAGAAAAATTATCTCCCCAACAACCGCGCAACTGGGAAGAAATTTTTAGTTTCATTAATGACTGTGGCCGGGCTTTTCTACCCGCTTATGTTCCCATTGTCCAGAAACGGCGCTCGACGGAATACGGTGACAGAGAACGTCAGTTTCAACTCTATCGTCGCGGTCGTTATGTAGAATTTAATTTAGTTTATGATCGTGGCACAATTTTTGGGCTGCAAACTAACGGTCGTACCGAGTCGATTTTGATGTCTTTACCTCCTTTAGTCCGTTGGGAATACTGTTATCAACCTGCACCAAACACCCCAGAAGCAAAACTCTATGATGTCTTCCTAAAACCCCAAGATTGGGTTAATTGGCAAGGTTAAATCAGTTATCAGTTATCAGTTATCAGTTATCAGTTATCAGTTATCAGTTATCAGTTACCAGTTATCAGTTACCAGTTATCAGTTATCAGTTATCAGTTCACTGTTCACTGTTCACTGAAAATACTTCCCACACCCTTGTCAAGTAAATAAATCTAAAAATTTTGGCTAATTTTTGGACACCTCTCCATACTCGTCTGGAAACCACGGTGAAAAAGGGACAATTACTACCTAAAAATGCGTCTCTGTTAGTGGCATTCTCGGCAGGTCAGGATTCCCTCTGTTTAGGGCAATTATTGCTGGATTTGCGCCCTCGTTGGGGTTGGCAACTAGCGATCGCTCATTGTGATCACCGTTGGTCCTCCGACCGAGGATTAGTCACTCATGTGCGGAAAATCGCCGAAATTTGGCAATTACCCGTTCATATTACCACCGCACCCCCCATGGCGGAAACGGAAGCCAAGGCCCGACAATGGCGTTATCAAGCTTTACAAACAATCGCCCAAGAACAGGGTTTTAATTATCTTCTCACGGCACACACGAGGAGCGATCGAGCGGAAACTTTTCTTTATAATCTCACGCGCGGGGCGGGTAGTGATGGACTTTCTGCCTTAACTTGGTTGACAAGTTTAACCCCAGATATTTTTTTAGTCCGTCCCCTCTTAAATGTCACTCGCGGGGAAACTTTCGCTTTTTGTCAAAGTCGAGAATTACCGATCTGGTATGATCGAGCTAATGAGAATTTACGCTATGCTCGCAATCGCATCCGTCAGGAATTATTACCCTACCTGCAAACTAATTTAAATCCCCAAATCGAAAAACATCTCGCCCAAACTGCCGAAATTTTGGAAGCAGAAAGCGATTATTTAGATAGTATTGCCCGGGATATTTTTCGCCAGGTTATCGATCTAGATCAACAAAGACTCGATCGCTCCCCTTTACAAATTCTACCTCTAGCGATACAAAGACGAGTGATTCGTTTATTTTTGGCTCAATATTTACCCTCATCCCCTAATTTTGCCGAAGTTGAGTCAGTGGTTAATCTCATTACTGGTGTTAATCGCGATGCCACTTCTTCCTTAACTGGCAAAATTCGGGTAGAAGTACAACAAAATTGGCTATATATCAGTGATCAGTGATCAGTGATCAGATTACAGTTTTAAGTGGACAGTGTTAGGTGAAAACTTCGCGTGGGTGGAATTAAATATAAGATGAACGTAGGTTGGGTTGAAGCATGAAACCCAACACCCGCTCATGTTACGCTACCGCTAACCCATCCTACAAATAATTGTGCCTCCCTACTTACTGCTTACTGTTTACTGTTCACTGAAAAACCTCATCTCCCCATTCTAGTTATCTCTAGCTAACTTTTACAGCAATTAGTTTAAGGAGAAACTAAAATAGTAATACAATTAAACTAAAAATAAAATTGGCGGGGCATAATGAGCGAAACTAAAGTAATTAATCGAGAAAGTTTACTGGTCAATCTCCGGCAACAACTGCGAGCCGGACAACAGGAATTAGCCGATTGGCAAGGGGGAAAAATGGCCATTTCTGCGGTGCCGGGGGCAGGAAAATCCCACAGTTTGGCCGTAGCTGCCGCTATGGTTATTGCTCGTGAGCAACTTCATGCTAAAAAACAGTTAATTATTGTCACCTACACGCGCTCGGCTGCCGCTAGTATTAAAGCTAAAATTAAACAACGCTTGCAAGATTTACAACTTTCGGCCCAAGGTTTCAGCGTCCAAACTCTGCACGGACTCGCCCTACAATTGGCCCGTCGTTACCCGGAATTATCGGGATTAGACCTCGAATCTTCTACCTTAGTTATTCCGACTCCTAGCCACAGAATTATTAGAAACTCGGTGGAAAAATGGCTAATTACTGATCCAATTCGTTATCAAAAGTTATTAGAAGGAGTGGAATTTGATGGGGAAGAAACCGAAAGATTACGCCGTCAATCGGTGCTGAGAACCGAAATTTTACCTAGTCTTGCCTATACGGCCATTCATGAGCTAAAAAGTTCGGGATTATCACCGCAGCAAGTTTGGGAATTAAGCCACTACACCGACGATAATTATCAAATTCTCGCTATTGCTAGTGGTTTGTACCAACAGTATGAAATCCTGATGCGTCAGAAAAACTATATAGATTATGATGACATGATTTTAGGAGCCTTGCGAGTATTAGAGGAAGAAAAAATTCGCCGACAATGGCAAAAATCTGTCTTTGGAGTCTTTGAAGATGAGGCACAGGATTCTAGTCCTCTTCAAGAAAAACTAATTACTATTTTAGCAAAAAATAATGACGGAGAAATACCTAATTTAATTCGCGTCGGCGATCCCAATCAAGCCATTAATTCTACCTTTACCCCCGCCGATCCTGTTTACTTTAATTGGTTTTGTGAAAGTTGTCAAAGCGAAGGCAATTTATCCACTATGAACCAAGCAGGTCGCAGCAATACTAAAATTATTGAAGCTGCTAATTTAGTTTTACAATGGGTCGATCGAGATTGGAAACAGGGAAAAGATAATCATAAAGTTACCGAGGCTCCTTTTCGGGTTCAAGCGATTCTTCCCGTCAGCGCCGAAGATCCCCAACCTAATCCAGTTAAGGAGGGAAAAGGATTAGAAATTTATCAACCTGATGATATTTATCAAACAGTAGAATTAATTGAAAAACGTCTAGTTAAATTACTCCAAGAAAATCCTCAACATAATGCCGCTATTCTCGTTAGAGAAAATCGACAAGGACACTTTTTTGCTCAAAAATTTGCCCATTTTTATAAAAGTTATCAAATCAGAATTTTTGAAGCTAACGAGATCGATCGCTTTTCCCAAATTCCCGCCGAAATGCTGAAACTATTAGCTTTTGTCGAACGTCCCCACTCTCCCGATTATCTCAAAGCGGCCTTAGAAGTGCTACAATTGAGGGGTTTAATTACTGCCCAAGATTTAAATCCTTTAGTTACCTATCCCGAACAATTTCTTTATCCCACTCCCCTCGATCCTGAACTGAAATCTAACGAAAAAATCGCCCGTCGTTATTGCTGCAGTTTACTAAAAGCTAGATTAGAATTACCCCATTATCAACTCCTGTCTTTTTTCGCTATGACTCTCCAATATTCGGGGTCAGAATTAGCAACTTTGCAAAAATTAACCGCCCGTATTTATCAGGAAACTGCTGGTAATAGTTCTCTCAAAAATACAATTAATACCCTTAATGAAATTATCGCCTCTGAGCGCTTTGAAGGAGTGGAAGAAGATAACGACGATTGTTATACTCGTCCCGGACAACTGACGATTATTACTATGCACAAAGCCAAGGGTTTAGACTGGGATTATGTTTTTATTCCCTTTCTTCACGAAGATATTATCCCGGGCAAACCTTGGGTCCCCAATGGGGCGAAATTTTTGGGAGATTTTACCCTCGCAGAAGTGGCACGAGCGCAAATTCGAGCAGCGGTTCATCAACGCTATTTAAACCCCGACAGCATACCAATTATTCCCCCACCTTTAAGCGCTTGGTTAGAAGCTGGACAACTTAAAAAAGCTGAAGAATACCGACTTTTGTATGTAGCGATGACGCGAGCAAAAAGACTTTTATGGATGTCGAGTGAAAAAAAAGCTCCTTTTCGTTGGAACACTTTTCGCGGAGATGAAAGTAGTCAATTACAGGATAAAAACCCCTGTCCTGTCTTTCCTGTTTTAATCAATGCTTTCCCCGATTCTTTCTGTGTTTAACTGTTGCTGCAGCGTCCTTGGATAAAGAATTAGAAAGACAAACCACCAGAGGAGTATAGGAATAGATAGGAGTAGGGTTAACCAGAGACGCTGAGTTAAAAACCAACAGCCAGCAATCAGGGTAATTCCTGTCAACAGAATCGACCAAGGTTGACACCAACGGGGTTTGTGGTCCCAAACGCTACTAGATTTCGAGTTAGACATTAGTTAAGGGGCGGTAATTTACTAACTTGATTTTATCGTACCTGACTATTCAGATCACTGCTACAATTTTGGGTAATTCTATCAATAGAGTTTCTTATCTCTAGACAAACTAAGCTAAATTTTCCTATGATTGATGTCTTTTATCCGATTCCCAAGCTGTTAGATACTATTCTGACGGAGATTTATGCCGAAAATCGCCGTAAACATGAAGAAAGAATGGCCGAATTACAAGTAATCTCTAATTCGTCCCTTCGCGATGCCTACGCCCAACAGCTATTATTAGATCGATTTCTTGCTCCCGTGGAAAATGCTCAACATAGCATTCAAAATGCCGCTAAACACGCTCAGTACATGGCAGAAGTAGTTAATTATTATCATCGTGACCATGGCTGTAGTCAAGAGCAAGCTCAAGAAATATCCCGTCAATTTCGGGCTTTAGCGGTTAAAATTTCTCAAATTGACTCTCTTTACGATTTAAAAATCATTTATCAAGTGGTTACTGTTTTCACCCAGCAATTATCAAGATTTAAACACCGAGAAAGAAATTATTCTTGGGAAAGGGAAATCAGAAAGGGTATTTTAAATCCCTTAAATACCTGCATTGCTGTGGAAAAAAATTTTCAAAGACGGGTAGCTTTCATGACTGGTGAACCCGCATCAGCTAAGGTAATGGGATTATTAGAGTCAGATTAAGGCGAGGTTTTAGACCCGATTTTTTCGATAAGCTAAGACGTATTTAAACCGCTTATTCTTAGATTAGCCGAATCTGACAGCCGAATCTCCCTCGCTCCCCCCTGCTAGTAGGGTTGATTCAAGGTAGGGTTGATTCAAGGTAGGTTTGATTCAAGGTAGGTTTGATTCAAGGTAGGGTTGATTCAAGGTAGGTTTGATTCAAGGTAGGGTTGATTCAAGGTAGGTTTGATTCAAGGTAGGGTTGATTCATGAATCAACCCTACTAGGGTTGGGGGGTTGCCTCTTGCCTCTTGCCTCGTCTCAACAAGCAATTTAAATTAGGAAGAGCTTAGTTACTGACTCTAGGGACATTTTCGGGGGAGTTTTAATACAAACTTCCCGCAATCATAGCCGCTAATAAAATAAAACCGACCCAAACATTTTGACCGAACATTTGACCATAAACTGGTTTGGGTAAATCCGATTGACGTAACAACCAGTATTGACGCAACCAAGCAATCGCCGCTAGACCCAACCCTAGCCAAAAAAAGGCTGATAACTGCATTTTTTGCCCCTCCCAAGCCAATAAACCCACTGTTAGGGCAAAAAAGACCCCCACGGCTTCCGGAGCGTATTTGCCGAAAAATATGGCACTGGAGTTAATACCAACCTTGAGATCATCCTCTCGATCGGACAGAGCATAAATTGTATCAAATGCCAATGTCCAAAAAATCACCGCTCCCCATAATATAAATGTATTACTATTTAACGACCCGGTGACGGCACTCCAACAGATTAAAACCGCAAAACCCCAAGCGAGAGAAAGAACCAATTGGGGTACAGGAAAAAAACGCTTGGCGAGAGGATAGCAGATAATCAGGGGAACGGCGGCTAAACATAGGCAAAAACTCAGGAAATTCAGATATAAAGCTAAAATTGCGGCGCAAAAAAAAGCAATTAGAGCGATAATCAAACCAACCTTGATCGATAAAGCTCTGGCCGCTAAAGGACGGTTACGAGTGCGATCGACTTGTGGATCGATATCCCGATCCCAAAGATCGTTAACCACACAGCCGGCGGCGCTAGTGGCCAAAGTTCCCAAAACGATCACCCCGATCAAGGGTAGCGGTGGCACCCCCTCTGCCGCCAAAAATACCGCCCATAAAGCGGGAATCATCAAAATTAACCTACCGGCGGGTTTATCCCAGCGCAAGAGGCGAATAATCGTCATCCAAGTGGGTTCTAGATCGGGTTGGGATATAGTCATAATTTCTCGTAAAAAGTAGAAACTAGGAGTTAAGGGGGAGATGGGGAAGTGGGGTGTGGGGTGTGGGGTGTGGGGTGTGGGGTGTGGGGTGTAGGGTGTGGGAAGAATAAATAAAAATAATCTCCTGACTCCTGACGACCGGCTACTGACTCCTGACTCCACCAATAAACTTTTTCAGCAAACCCTACTTACTTAACGTGATTACCAGCCCCAACTATTGGGAACGCCTTTAAATGGACCAACCACATCGGAGGTTATCCATCCCCCGTAAAAGTTGCCAGGCTGCGGTTGTACTAATTCCCCATCGGCATAACAATCGGTCATTTTGGCGGGATAAAAAGCCAGATAATTCTTAATTGCTTGAAACTCTGGTGTCGGGTCCGGATAATACCAAGCGGCGTTAATTGCCTGTTGGTCGCCAACGGTGATATTGTAATATCCCGCTAGACCTTTCCACTCACAAAAAGACTTTTCTGCTGTGGCTTGCAGGTATTCCATTTTAATATCTTGGGGCGGTAGATAATAAACTGGAGGATGACTGGTTTCTAGAACTCGATAACTGCTTTTAGTATCGGCAATTATCACCCCATTAAAGATAATTTTTAGGTGTTTAGGCGATAATTCTAGGCGCGGGGGACGCGGATAATCCCAGACGGATTCCTGTCCTGCTTTTGCTGGTATCGGTTGGGGACGAAACATAATTTTTCTTATAGTATTCTCTGATTCAGTATTCTCCGAGTCAGTTCACCGTTTACTGTTTACTGTTTACTGATCACTGTTTACTGTTTACTGTTTACTGATTACTGTTTACTGATTACTGATTGGGTGTATCTCATATTTGTGACTTTCTCTCACATATAGGTGAGCAGCAGAAGTTATTCAAAGAGGGCGAATGCAATTCGCCCCTACAATAATATTATCGCACCAATGGTAGGAGCGCATCGCGTCCGCCCAAATGTAATATAGATATTTCTCCAAAATTGAGATGCACCCGATTACTTTTCACTGTTTACTGTTTACTGTTTACTGTTTACTGATCACTGAAAAGAGTTTTCTTAGGGTTTCCACTCGTTCTCGATTGACGTTTAAATCCGATTCTCCTAACCGGGAGGACGAGCGAACATCGATCAAATTTTTGCTAGGATTAAGAGAAAATTCCAGATCATCGACAAATCCCATCCATTGACTGCTAAATTCGGCGTAGAGATAGTTACTATCTTGGCTAATAATTTTAGTTCTCGGTTGGGAGGCGATAATTTTAGCTAATTGCTCGATCGCTTCTTTGCCGCTACCCTGATAACTAAGGGGTTCGATCGAATGAGCCTGATCCTGACTCTGACTACTAACACAATTAGGAGTGACTGGACAAGGAGCCAGTTTACCTTCCCTGACTCCCAAATAATCGGGACGAGTACCGGCGAATAAACTGACGCTATCGGGAGCAATTAACCTAATTCCTAGCCAGATGAGCAGTATTCCTAGGAAAATAAACGGGGTCAGCCGGAAAGATTTTTTCACCGTGTCGGAAGTTTCAGTCATGCTAGTCTTACAGAATCACTTCAATTAACTTAACATTGATAGGTGTGGCAATATCAGGAGATAGAATAAGATGTTTCTCGATGAATTACAACCCGTTGTTAAAGAACTGATTCAACAACCGATCGCTTTTTTCGGTGGTTTTGCCTCTGGATTACTGCGCTTGAAACTTTCGGACGATCCCCTCAAAAAATGGTTAGAACAGCAGGGATTAGTCAGTTTTAACGACAATAATCAGGATAACGGCAACGGTCCCCAGTCGATCTCGATCGATTAGGTATCGGGGGTTAGCTGTTGGGGGTGAGGGTATTCTCCCATCCCCAAAACCCCCGCTTACCCCCCCCATCAGCTTAACTTTTGGCTGAAAGTAGATAAATTTCCTCAGCTACTCGTTTTAAGCGTCTTAATTGCGCTTCCATATCCTTTTTAGTCCATTTGGCGGCGAATTGCTGGAATCCCCACCCCACAACCGGATTAGGAATCGCAAACTCAAAACGATTGATTAGACAAGTGCCGCCATCATTGGGTTGACATTCCCAGCGATCGCATCCGCGAAAAAATCCTTCAAATTGCCAGACAATTAACCCCGGTTCCCTCTCAATCACCGTACTTTTTAGCGTTGGCTGAATTAGGGGAATTTGAATCAAAAAACGACTTCTACCACCGATATCGGTCTTCCAATCCCCGATAGGTTCACAAACTAACACCGGATTCAACCAACGACGCATTAACTCCAAATCCGTGATACAACGCTCTACCGTCGTGGCACTAGCTTTAATCTGAATTGATTGTTCAAATACTTGACAAGATGACATTGATCTGCTTATAAATTGCTGGCTGAGAATTATCGGTAGTCGGACAAAAATAAAGTTAACTGTGCAGACAAGGCAACAGTAAGGGTTTCGGCCTTGGTTACATTTATTAACATAGTCTTGTTTATAGCCTTTCTCATCAAGATAAAGTGTAACCTAATTTGCTATTGGAGTCAGGTTTGTCTAGAAAACGGGTTTCTTAAAGAAACCCGTTTTCTGTTATTAAAGACTAATTATTTAGGATTTGCTGAAAAACTTTTTGCCGCAAACCCTAACTATAGGCTCAAGCTCACTTTTTCACCAACTTGACAAATTCTCGAAAACGTTGGCGTAAACTCTCAATATTAGCCGATTTCCCGCCATAACGCCAATCAACGTAAGCGCGAGCAATCTCCTCGATAATATTCGCCACTGGCGGCGGTTGGACGCTGCGGGCGGCGGTGGCGTATTCTAAAGGGGTTTGAGCGGGATGTTTGCCATAACCGGCTTCTGTTAAGATTCCTAACATTTGCTGGTATAAACGCTCGATCGGTGCTAGTTTCGCCAACCTGCGACTCCTACGCCAACGATGGAACTGTAGCCATCCTAACCAACCAGCGTAAGCGAAGACGACCCCCACTAAACCGCCGAGAATTCCCCCTAAAAGACTGCCAGAAATAAAGCGCCATAACCATCCCAATAACTTACCGATAGTAACGATAACATTTTCCCAAATAAGACCGAGAAAACCCGTTACTGGAGAGGGCAACCATCCGGCTACCCATTGCCAAAATTGCTTGAGTACGCTAAAAGGTTCCGCTTCCTCAAAGGATGGGGGAATTAATTCGTGGCCTGGGATAGGATCGAAAGTGTACCAACCGTAACCCGGAAAAAATACCTCTGTGATGGCGTAAGCGTCCGTATTTTGGACAACATAAAAGCCAGTGAAAGGATTAAACTGGCCAGGGGCAAAACCAGTGGCTAATCGGGCAGGAATACCGATCGAGCGTAACATAATCGTTAACACGGTGGAAAAATGATCGGCGTAACCCCCCTGAAAACGAAACAAAAAGGCCGAGACTAAATCCTCATTTTCGGCTAAAAAGGGCAAATCGGCTTTTAATTCGTAGTTTTGCTTTAATGCTTGGGCCAAATATAGGGCCTTCTCGTAGGGAGAGGTTAACGGTGTGGGAGATTTTGCCAGCAATTCCTCGGTTTTTCGGCGGACTTTCGGGGCAATTTCGGCAGGAATTTGTAAATAATGCTTGAGAATAGCCTTCGGGTAAGTTTCTGGGGCCGATCGCAATTGGCTGCGATTGCGTTCTGGCACTTGTGAGATTACAGTATAAGTTAGCCCTTCCGCTAATCCCCCTGGCGACCTTAAGCTATTTTCTCGGTCCAGAGATACCTGTCGGGTAGGAAAAAAGAGAAACTGAGGCGAAGTAAGAGCAGGGATAATATTCGGTAAACTGGAGACAATGCTGTAAGTTTGGACTACCTGATGGGTTTTTGCTTGGGTTGCGGGTAGCGGCACAAAAAAACGATAGGACCAACTACTGCGATTTAAATCCTCTACTTCTTGATCTCGCGAGATTTGCCACCCTTGACCAGTATAGCGATCAAACGCCATCGCCCGCCAGAATCCGGGGGCTTGAGAACGTACCCGCATGACTATCTGGGGAGTCATACTTCCCCGCAAATTTTGGTTGATTTGGGTGTTAAAACCGTAATAAAAGGTAGAATCTAGCTGTCCTGACCCTGTAGTGGGACTATTACCGCCATTTACGCCACCATTCCCCGTTTCACCCTCGCGCACATAGCCGGGGTTAACGATTTGTCGGTCTCCCTGTTCAAAATCCTGATTTTCCATACCTTCGGGACTATTGACGGGAAAAGATTGAATTTGATAACCCGGAAAACGCGGCATCAGGGCAAAAATTGTCAATCCCAAGAGGAGAATTGTCAGAAAGAAAATCCCGAAACGTTTGGGAGAAAGGGGAGAATTTTGCGGGGAAACTAATTTTTTTGTGGCTAGACGCGGGGGTTTCTTTGAGAAGAAAGGGAGACTCTGATTGAGATTATCTAAACCTAAACGAGAACGATAGTCTAAAACTAGGGTAGGTAGGGCTAAAAGCAGAAAGAGGATTAACCAAGGCGCAAAAGCGAGGGTTTGGGAGATTGTCCCAGCGACTCCCAAGAGAATTAAACCGATTACCATAGAATACCCTAAATCTTTGCGTCGGGGCAGGTCAAAACTATGGAGAATTTGCAGTTGAATTAATAATTGTGTTAGGGCAATGCGACTATCCTGCATCGCAACGATATTACCCAAGAATAGCGCCAACACCACTAACATTCCGATCGCTATACAAAATTTTGCCCCGATATTGCGCTTTTTCCTGCGTCGCCAACTCCAGATTCCGCCGATAATACTGAGAGGAACCGCCCAAATACTGGTATAACTATCAGTAGCCACATCGGTGGCGATAATACCGACGATTACTAAAGCTTGCACCAGAATTCTTAAAATAATCGATTCCTCGGTTTCTGGCAACGGAGAAGATTCTATCTTTTGCCAGAGGGTTTTTAAGGAAAGTCTTGGACGAGCGGCACTGCTAACCATAGGCTAAATTGGGAGAAGGATCAAGAAGTTAATTTTATGTTTCCCAGTTCTAATCTCGATCGCTCCATGAGGTAAAGTGGATTTTAGATGTCAGGAGTCAGGATACAGGAGAAGGGAGCAGGGAGAGGTGAGCAGGGGAGATAGGGAGAAAAAAGCCGATTACTGATGACTGATAACTGATAACTGATAACTGATTACTGATTACTGATTACTGACCCATGATAGCCGTTACCAAGCCTGAAATTTTACCGTTACTTCATCCCCTGATTGGACAATTAGCCACGGCAATTCTGTCCCACTGGGAAAATTATCTTGATTTGTCGCCCTTTGAGTTGCCGGAAGGTTTAGGCTATGTGGAGGGACGTTTAGAAGGGGAAAAATTAATTATCGAGAATCGCTGCTATCAAACTCCCCAGTTCCGCAAAATGCACCTAGAACTGGCTAAACTGGGCAATGGTTTGGATATCCTTCACTGTGTCATGTTCCCCCGTCCAGAATATCCGCTGCCGATGTTCGGATGTGATATAGTCTCTGGCAAAGCGGGAATCAGTGCCGCTATTGTGGATCTTTCTCCCACCAGTGGCGATAAAACCCTCCCTAGTGCCTATAATCAAGCTTTAGCGGCTCTACCTGGGGCTGATTTCGCCCAAGCTCGTGATTTACCGCCTTGGGGTCATATTTTCTCCGAATATTGTCTGTTTATTCGTCCCGAAACCGCCGCCGAGGAACGACAATTTTTACAAAGAGTAACAGATTTCTTGACAATTCACTGCAAATGTGCTAGGGAAAGTCAGCCTCTTTCTGGGGAAGCGGCGCGCATTTATTTACAGGGACAACGGGATTATTGTAGTCAACAGCAAAAAAACGATAAAACTCGGCGTGTACTAGAAAAAGCCTTCGGTTGGGAATGGGCAGAGCGTTATATGACGGGTGTTCTCTTTGATCTGCCCGATTAAACTGAACTATCCCTTTCCCCTTTGCTACTAGGGTTGATTCATCGTAGGGTTGATTCATCGTAGGGTTGATTCATCGTAGGGTTGATTCATCGTAGGGTTGATTCATGAATCAACCCTATCCTTAATAAGGGGGGAGCCGACAATTTTTAACACCTACCCACTTATTTAGAGATTTTCTGCAACCTCATCGCTATTTTTCCCATTTTTGAACTCTTAAAAATTAATTAGGCCAGAAGTCTCTTGAAACTTAACAATATTAACAGACAAGGACGGGAAAATAATTGCTAGATTGATTTAGGTACAGTTAACTGTAACCGCGAGAACAAGAGAAAAAAAGCGGTTTTCCCCGGTAAAACCGCCAAAAAGCCCTAGCTTAATTTCTCGATTCTGACAATTAAATAAATATTAAAACAGCCGATGAATCTAACGAACTTTCCTTGGTTAACTGCCATCATCCTTTTTCCCATCGTCGCCGCTTTATTGGTTCCCATAATTCCCGATAAAGACGGTAAAACCGTGAGATGGTTTGCTCTGACGGTGGGATTAATCGACTTTGCCCTAATTATCTACGCTTTCTATACCAGTTACGATTTCGCTAATCCCAATCTGCAATTAGTGGAAAGTTACCAATGGTTGCCCGAAATTGACCTAAGATGGTCATTAGGAGCCGATGGCCTCTCCATGCCTCTGATTATCTTAACGGGATTTATCACCACTCTGGCTATCTTAGCGGCTTGGCCGGTGACTTTTAAACCGAAACTATTCTACTTCCTGATGCTGTTGATGTACGGGGGACAGATTGCGGTGTTTGCCGTACAGGATCTGTTACTGTTCTTCCTCGTCTGGGAATTAGAATTGGTCCCCGTCTATCTAATCCTCTCTATTTGGGGCGGTAAACGCCGTCTCTACGCAGCCACCAAATTTATCCTTTACACCGCCGGAGGCTCCCTATTCATCCTTGTAGCGGCGCTGACGATGGCTTTTTATGGCGATACCGTCTCCTTTGACATGGTGACTATTGCCGGCAAGGATTTTCCCCTGAAACTGCAATTATTCCTCTACGCCGGTTTCCTGATTGCCTACGGGGTAAAACTGCCGATTTTCCCCCTTCATACTTGGCTACCGGATGCCCACGGCGAAGCCACTGCCCCCGCCCATATGTTACTAGCGGGAATTTTGCTTAAAATGGGTGGTTATGCGCTCTTACGGATGAATATGGGGATGTTACCCGATGCTCACGCCGTTTTCGCCCCCGTTTTGGTGATTTTAGGGGTAGTTAATATTATCTACGCCGCCTTAACCTCCTTTGCCCAACGCAATCTTAAGCGCAAAATTGCCTATTCTTCCATCTCTCACATGGGATTTGTCCTGATTGGTATGGCTTCCTTTACCGATATTGGTACAAGTGGGGCGATGTTACAGATGATTTCCCACGGACTGATTGGGGCGAGTTTATTCTTTATGGTCGGTTGTACCTACGATCGCACCCATACCCTGATGTTAGACGAGATGGGCGGTGTCGGCAAGAAAATGAAGAAAGTTTTTGCCATGTGGACCACCTGTTCCCTCGCTTCCCTGGCTTTGCCCGGTATGAGCGGTTTTGTGGCGGAATTAATGGTATTTATCGGTTTTGCTACCAGTGATGCCTATAGTCCCACTTTCCGCGTTATTATCGTCTTTTTAGCGGCTATCGGTGTCATTCTCACCCCGATTTATCTCTTGTCCATGTTGCGAGAAATTCTCTACGGGCCGGAAAATAAGGAATTAGAAGAACACCATGCCCTAGTGGATGCGGAACCCCGGGAAGTCTTTATCATCGCTTCTCTATTAGTGCCAATTATCGGCATTGGACTCTATCCCAAAGTGGCCACGACGATTTACGATGCTACTACCAATAAATTAACCGCCCTAGCGCGTAATTCTGTCCCCAGTTTAGTGCAACAGGCAAAGGCAAAAACCGCTAGTTTCTCCCTTTATTCCCTAAAAGCCCCCGAAATCTAAGGAGTTATCAGTTATCAGTTATCAGTTATCAGTTACCAGTTACCAGTTACCAGTTATCAGTTATCAGATTTGAGTTTTAAGTGAGCAGTATTAAATCCCACTTTCCGCACTTCTTAACATTCAATTGATAATTTTTACTAATATTAAATCCGGTTATTAAAGAATGATTATTTATTCTCCCTTTTGCCTTTTGCATGAGTAGAAAACGGGTTTCTCCGAGAAACCCGTTTTCTGTGCGTTACTCAACGGATTTAGTATTATTATACTTTTAATTGATTGTGTCATTATTTTAATGCGATCGCTACTGAGTACAGCCTAGAGAATTATTAAAATTGGTCCCCACTGGAGCAATCGCACCCAAAGAAGATTAGGCGGTCGCAACGCGCTCGCTACGCGAGACCGCAACATAGCAAAATATAGGAGTTTAGCTCATGTCTAACGAAACCGTGACTTATTCCCTAGAAGCTGTTCTAACAAGGATCGAGGGGAAAATAGACTCTCTACAAAGGGATGTCAATCAAAAATTCGACAAAATCGATGAACGATTAACCAAAGTAGAAATAGGACAATCGGAGCAGGGATTTCGGGGGTTAATTTTACCTCTGATTGTTGGGGGAATTAGTGCTGGTATCGGGGCAATAATCACCGTCAGCATCAGATTTTCTCTACTCGGTGGCAACCCCTAAATAGCGCAATCGCAACATAGCAAAATATAGGAGTTTAGCTCATGTCTAACGAAACCGTGACTTATTCCCTAGAAGCTGTTCTGACAAGGATTGAGGGGAAAATAGACAAAATCGATGAACGATTAACCAAAGTAGAAATAGGACAATCGGAGTTAAAAGGGGAGATTAAAGCCTTAGGCTTTAAGCAGGGATTTCGGGGGTTAATTTTACCTCTGATTGTTGGGGGAATTAGTGCTGGTATCGGGGCAATAATCACCGTCAGCATCAGATTTTCTCTACTCGGTGGCAACCCCTAAATAAGGCGGTCGCAACGCGCTCGCTACGCGAGACCGCAACATAGCAAAATATAGGAGTTTAGCTCATGTCTAACGAAACCGTGACTTATTCCCTAGAAGCTGTTCTGACAAGGATTGAGGGGAAAATAGACTCTCTACAAAGAGATGTTAACAAGCTAGAGATAGGACAATCGGAGTTAAAAGGGGAGATTAAAGCCCTAGATGAGCGACTAACCACAGAAATTAAAGGATTAACTGCAAGAGTCGCTAATCAGGAATTTACCAATCGAGGGATTCTAATCGCTTTGGTTGTTGCCATTTTAGGAGGGGCAGCTAAACTTTTTGGTTTTCTTCCCAATCCCTAACAGAGATCTAATTAGGGTTTGCTAAATAAATCTAAAAACCTTATCCAACAAGGTTTTTAGACTTTTTTTCCCTCAAAAAGTGCCGACCATTGGAGTGATCAGGGGGAAAATTTAGGGACTTTTTCCCTGAAAATTAGGTAATTGACCACCTGAAAATGGCTAAATCCCTACACCCCACACCCCACACCCCACACCCTACCCCCACGAAAAACTTTTTGCCGCAAACCCTAATTAGGAAGTTGCCGTTTTCTTTTCACTAATAACTGAAAAATCCCCACCCTACCCAATCACCTCGTGTAAATCCGTCGGTGCGAGATTAGGATAAACCACTTCACCATCCTTAAACCAGATAATGCGCTGAGAGTGACGCGCCACATCAGCCTCGTGAGTTACCATGACGATAGTAATGCCACTGTTATTCAATTCCGAGAAAATAGCCATCACCTCTTGGGTAGTTTTCGAGTCTAACGCCCCCGTCGGTTCATCAGCAAGTAATAATATGGGTTGATTGACAATTGCCCGGGCAATAGCGACGCGCTGCTGTTGTCCCCCCGATAATTGATTGGGTTTATTGTGCAGTCGATTATCCAATTTTACCCTCGTTAAAGCAGCGATCGCTCTTTCCTTTCTTTCTTGGGGAGAAACCCCACCATAAATCATCGGTAACATGACATTTTCTAGCGCACTCATCTGGGGTAAAAGATGGAATTGCTGGAAAACAAAGCCGATTTTACGATTGCGAATCTGGGCTAAATCCCCATCCGGCAGCGTGGAAACGTCCAGATTTTCTAGATAATAAGCTCCCAAGGTGGGACGATCAAGACAGCCGATAATATTCATGGCCGTGGATTTTCCCGAACCCGAAGCCCCCATAATAGCGCAATATTCCCCTTTTTTCAGGCTTAAATTGACGTTATTAAGAGCTTTAACCATGGTTTCGCCACTGCCGTAGATTTTAGATACATTTTCGAGGCGAATAATTACTGGCTGATAGACTTCGGCTTTATCGTTGCGTTCGCTGAGAGAGGAAGTATCAAAACTCATGAAATAATATAGAGATAAAACCAATAAATGCAGCTATTCTAACCTGAGCAATTCTCCATTCAAGCAACATCCTTGAGAAAACCGACTAAAGGCAAGAAAACCGGCGCTAAATTCGATCGAGCCACGGCTAAACAGGGATAGGATCGATCGCTATAATTTTCCCCCACCCGCAAGGGAAAAATCTTTTCTCCCAAAGATATAAATACTCCGCCAGCGGCCTGTAGAATTGCCCAAACCGCGGCAATATCCCAGACTTTTGGGGTTGCTTCCACTCCTCCCAAAACCGTGCCATCGGCAACCAAAAGCAGATTATAACTAGCCACTCCCATCATCCGCACTTTGCAGGGAAAGGGATTTTTAAATATATCTGTACTACGAGCGCAGAGATTAAACAGATGATTTTTGCTGGGAAAATCTTCGCTGGTGTGAATCGGTTGACCATCGCGGTAGGCTCCCTCTGGACCGGTTAAACCCGTCTCACCGTACCAATAACCATAATAGGCCTGTTTTAGGCAGGGGAGATAAACAAATCCGAACACGGGAGTCCCCCGGTAGAGAAGTCCTAGGGAAATGCCCCAGATGGGAATACCGCGAGTAAAATTAGTCGTGCCGTCGATCGGATCCACGACCCAACACCATTCTTGATCTGGGAAAATATGGGTAGTTTCCTCGGTTAGGACTCCATGATCCTGGAAAGTGCTGGCAATTAGCGATCGCAATTCGCCATCGGACCAACGGTCGGCAGCCGTCACTAAAGTCCCGTCTGCTTTATTGGTGGCCTGTAATTTGCCAAAATCAGCCAGTAAGCGATCGCCCACCTGCTCGGTAGCCTGATAACAAAAGTCTAAAACCTGACTCCAAAAAGTTTCCATAATTTTCTAGTTCGTCTTCTAGTAGAATATCAAATCATTGTCTAAACTTAGGTAGTCGAGATTGAGCGCGGAACCCCACCAGGAGATCAGACTAGCTACCCGTCTAGAAGCGATACTTTACCTAAAAGGGCAGCCTGTCCCCTTAACCGAGATGGTGACATTAACCAACAGCGATCGCTTGACGGTGGAAGATGCCATGATCGAGTTAATGTCCGATTATGCCCACCGGGATAGTGCCTTGGAAGTGGTGGAAACCCCCCTCGGTTATAGTTTACAATTGCGGTCAGCTTATCAGAATTTGATCGAAGACCTGATCCCGGCCGAATTAGGCACAGGAACCCTCCGTACTTTAGCAGCGATCGCACTGAAAGAACCGATTTTGCAAGCGGATTTAATTAATTTACGAGGCAGTACGGCCTATCAACAGGTTCAGGACTTGGTAGAACGAGGATTTGTGAGAAAACGCAAGCAAAACGAAGGTAGATCCTACTGGTTAGAAGTAACCGATAAATTTCATCAATATTTCGAGGTTGACAATCTTAGGGAACAGGGTATTCTGGAACCTACCGATCAGGAATAAGGAGAGAGAGGGTATATTAGGGGTGAATGTTTCTGATCACTGAGCTAAACTTGAGGAATATGGAGGGACTTCGGGCAATCAAGAAGAGCGATTTGTTAACCTAAATCTAATAACCACTACAGCGTGGGAGTTCTGATGACTTTTAATCCTGATTTTTTTCCCTGGGAAACCGAAGAACAAAATGATAACTGTCTGATGCAGTATCTCCAGCAGCAGCATCCTGAAACCCTTGAGAGAATAGCCCAATCGGTCAGTAGCGAAATTAAAGATATTATCTCGCAAAACGTCAAGGGATTGGTGGGAATGCTGCCCTCAGAGGATTTTGCGGTACAAATTACCACTGACCGCGAGAATTTGGCGAATCTTCTCGCTTCAGCGATGATGACAGGTTATTTCCTCGGTCAAGTGGAGAAGCGCCATCATTTAGAATCAATTTTGTTAGCTACAGAATCAATTAAATTAGGCAAAAAACCAAAAATAGATTAATCTTCACCCCAAAAAGATAGAGACACTTTCATCGGTGTCTCTATCGGTTTTTAACCCCCTTTGGCAAAACTCACCATCACCAAAATCGAGAGCAGGATACCGGGGACAAGTAAACCCGCTAATAATCCAAATTCAGTCAACGTCATAGGAAAATATGCCCAAAATTCCATCACTTCCCACTCTAACCCCCTCTTCCGGCTACCTCAACAAAGCTTAAGGAAAATTTAAAGCCTTTTACCGTTTTTTTTCCTATCAGTTGTCCGACTAGACAAACCAAAAAGAGTCTTTTTGATGTTGCCAAGCGGTTTATAAGTAGCTGGTTATAATTAAATTAAAAATGGATTTTAGGTTCGATCCCCCCTGCCCCCCCTTGATAAGGTAGGGTTGATTCATGAATCAACCCTACGCTTGATAAGGGGGGTGTCTGATAATTTTTAACGCCTACCTACTTAATTCTTTTTTCAGCGCTTCGTATAAAGCTGAATAATCTTGTTCTGCTAATCCCATTTCTAAAGCTTTTTCCAGAAGGCTCTGTACTCCTGTTAGGGGAAAAGTGGTTAAATCTAACTTCTCCGATTCCTCTAAAAAAAGATTGACATCTTTGAGTAAATGTTTAGTGGGAAAATTAGGGTTAGCATAATTTTCTTCTAACATTCTGGTTAATTTTTTGTCAAAAGTAGGCGCATATAAGGCACTTTGACGCAGGATAGTCATGAACTTTTCTAGATCTACTCCTTGCCGGGATAAAAAAGCTAAACTCAAAGCAAAAGCACTGGTTAGAGAAGCAATTAATTGATTTAAAGCTAATTTTAACGCCGCAGCGGTTCCCACTTCCCCGATTAACATCAGTTCTTGACCAAAATGTGCTAATAAATTTGACCATTGATGGAACTGTTTCTCCGTTGCTCCCACCATAACTAAGAGAGTCCCATTTTTAGCTTCGGGAATACTTCCTAACACGGGTGCTTCTAGATATTCTCCCCCTTTAGCCACAATTTGATCTCGCAGTTGTTTACTTTCAGAAGGAGCAATAGTTCCCATCTGGATAATAGTCCGATTATTGAAGTTAGATTGCTCGGAATTTAATCCTAAAACCTCTTGGATAGCGGCAGCATTAGTTAACATTAAAATTAGACAATCTGCCTCTTGAATAACTTGTTCAGGGGAGCTAACTGTTTTGGCTCCTAACTGCTGTAAAGGTGCTAATTTTTCTAAGGTGCGATTATAGGCAATAACAGAAATTCTCTGATTTAATAATCTTTCTACCATTGGCGTTCCCATTAATCCTGTTCCCAAAAATCCAACTTTCATAACTCAATTTTTTCCTGATTTAGTGATTAGTTTTTACTTGTTTTTATGGCTGTCCAATGACGTTCGGAAGACTGATAAATTTTAACATTTTTTAATCCCGATTGCTGGATTAAATCGGCGATTTCTGCTAGGGTAAAAGCCGCTCGCAGCGAGTCTTGAAATAGTTGCGCTTGTCGGGGAGAAAAATTAGGATCGATTTCTCTCACCATCCCCTTAATTATTTCCTCGGAATCGGGACGGAATAAATCTCTTAAAAAGATGCCGCCATTCGGTTTTAAAACTCGCTTAATTTCCTGTAAAAAAGGTAGAGGATTTTCGAGATGATGGATTAAACTATTAGAAATAACTAAATCAAATTGCTCGGATTGGTAGGGAAGATTTTTTCCGTCAACTTTCTCCAATTTGATTTGTTCTTGACAGTTAGCATTCAGGATATTTTTTTGACCAATTTCTAACATAGAATCGGCCAGATCAATAGCGATAATTTGCCATTGGGGACGTATTTGACTGAGCATAATCGGAATGCGTGCAGTACCAGTTCCCACATCTAACACCCTAGCATTAATACCAGCCAATTGTACGGCTTCTTTAGCAAAATTAGTATTAACTTCCGTGAAGTCCATGGCATCATATTCGATCGCTTCTTCCCGATCATCCATTACTTCTGGTTCTAAAATTCTTTCCATAGAAAAGCTATCTTTAAGGATTACAATATTCACAATACATCGGATCGGCAGTTTTTTGACCGTTGGGAAAGAGTTTTTCCTCTCGATAATCACACTTTTGACAACCGTATAGTTCCAGTTTAATCAAAGAGGTGGGAAAGTGACATAAACCACAGGGTAAACCCGATGTTCTTTCGATAATATCAAACCCCGGACAACCACAATTAGGGCATAATTGATTAAGTTTCTGAACAAGATTTGCTGTTGCGGCAACAATTGCTTTCATCCGCGTGGGATTGTGCATAGCGCGCATATCGGTTTCTAGGTGTACTTTGCCGTTTTTGTCAAGAATATCTTCAACAATTTTAACTAAATTTTTCTGGTCAGTAATTCCCTTAAAAATATGCTCAGAGTCGAGAGAATTTTTATCAAACATCACCACTAAACCATGACTAGGAAAGCCGATTTTTTCGGCAAATTCTAAAGCATCTGCTAGATTAGTTACAGTTTGGTGAGCGTGATTAGTTTCCGTGACTATTGCTTGACCAATTATTTCTAGATTATGGACTCGATCGAGCAATAAAATCAATTCACGATTACAGGAAACTAGCGGCAAGTTGGGATGGGGATAAAAACTACCCTCACTAGCAATTCCGATATCGTATCCCGAAAGCTCGATCGCTTGTTGTGCCTTCCTGCGAGCGGTTTCAATTTGTGTCCCGATGCGCTTAATATCCCGGGTAAAAGTGCCAAAGCGATCGGTATCAAAATTATCGGGTACAATCACCTTAAGGCCTATTTCTTGCGCTAAAATCGGTGCAATCACCCGCTCTTTTCCGTGCATAGTCCCTAAAATTGCTATCCGATCTTGAAACATCTTTGTCAAGTAAAAAGGAGACAGGAGACAGGAGACAGGAGACAGGAGACAAATTCACCTGATAACTGATGGTGGGTTACGGCGAATACTAAATAGGTGGTAAAATATCTAAGTTATTGTCGCCTAACCCACCCTACGCTAACTTTCTGGGTTTTTTCCCTGAGCTTGTTTTAATCTTTCTGCTGCTGTTTCCATGACTTCTGCAAAGTTTTCGAGAATTTCGCCGGGGTGCGCTTCGAGGATTTTTGTGGATAGGGAAATGCGATTTTTATATTCGTCAATTTCCGCGACTACCACTTTAATTGCTTGACCAACTTTAAAGAAAGTCATGGGAGAATTAAAAGAGGCTCCTGTCACCTGTTTAGCATGGAGTAATCCCGTCACTCCACCGCAATCGACAAAGACACCGTAGGGTTGTAATTTAACCACGGTCCCACTTAATAATTTACCCACAGCTAATTGACTGATAGCGTTAGCGCGAGCAATTTCTCGCTGAGATAAAACTAATTTATTATTTTCTTGATCGATTTGAATAAAAGTTGCGGTTAAAAGTTGTCCGATGAGGGAATCTAAATCATTTTTTTCGATTAAATGGGAGCGAGGGATAAATCCTTTTAATCCCTCCACTTCTCCCGTCACTCCCCCCTTATTCACCCCCGTGACGCGCAGCTGCACCGACTTGCCACTTTCGGAGATTTCCCTAACATTTTCCCAAGCTTTTTGTAGTAATAATTGCCGCAGAGACAGGGTAACTTGTCCTTCCGCGTCCTGTCCACGGGTAATCAGAAAATCGAATTCTGCATCTATGGGTAAAGCTTCGGCAATGGAAGTAACATTTTCCAGGGAAATTTCCCTTAAAGAAATAAAAGCGGAGGATTTGCCGCCAATATCGATGAATGCTCCATCGGAGGTGTGTTGATCGACTCTCCCGCGCACGATCTGCCCTTTTTCAAATTGATAATCGTATTGATCAAGAGCTTTGGCAAAATCGTCCATGGAAAAGGCAGGGTTCGGTGTCATGATAAATAGAATGGTTACAAGTATAATTTCGATCTGCTTCCAGTGTAAGCTGAAGCTTGAGGGGTCAGACCATTAAGATTTAAGAAGGTTAAATAACTCTAGCACATGATCCCAAGCAGATTTGGCCGCATTAGCATTATAACTAGCCCTTTGGTCGCAGAAAAAGCCATGGTCGGCATTTTCATAGCGGAAAACTCGATGAGGAATTTGATAACGGATTAATGCGTTTTCTATCTCATCCACTTGCTTTTGAGGAATACTCGCATCTAACATCCCGAAAAATGCGTAGATTGTCCCCTTGATTTGGGGAGTCACCTTCACTGTCCCTTGGCCACCCCCAGGGGTTCCCGTGGTGATTCCCGCACCGTAAAAAGAGGCACTAACTTTGATAGCCTCTAGAGTGGAGACAAGATAAACCACATGACCACCAAAACAAAAACCGATCGTGCCGACACCGGTTTTTTGCACCTGTGGCAAAGTATAAAGATAATCGATGGTAGCCTGGATATCGCTGAGTAATTCGGCTGCTTTGGTTTGTTCTTTGTACTGACGACCGATTTGTATATCTTCTATACTGTACCCCGTTTCAAAACCCGGAGCGAATCGCTGATAAATGGCAGGAGCGATCGCTATATAGCCTTCTTGGGCAATTCTGCGGGTGACATCGCGAATATGGTCGTTTACGCCGAATATTTCCTGAATCACGATAATTGCTGGATAAATTCCCACCCGATCGGGAATGGCTAAATAAGCATCTATGTCAATATCTTTGTTAGAAATCGTAACAGTTTGCGTATTAATAGTCATAATTTTCTCGGTAAAAAGCGAATTGGTGTTAGGGTGTTAGGGTTGTAAGGTGTTAGGGTTTTAGTTAAAATTGCCCACTTCCCCATTTCCCCACTTCCCCATTCCCCCATTCCTCAAATTAAAACAAACTTTTCCAAGGCCGCGGCCACCCCATTTAAGTCTACACTGGGGGCAACCCAATCAGCTTGATCCTTAACAGCTTGGGGAGCATTACCCATGGCGACACCGACACCCGCGTAGGTGAGCATAGAAACATCATTAAAATTATCACCGATCGCCATAACGTTTTTGGGTTGTAATCCTAGGATATCTTCGGCCAAAAATTGGGTGGCGCTTCCCTTGGTAGCCTCAACGTGGGTAACTTCAAAAAAAGTCGGACTCGATTGGGTAAAGTATAAATCTTGATTTTGATAGCGTTGCTGTAAATGATGCCAAATCTCGGCGATAAATTGCTTATCTTCCCCCATGGCCAGGATTTTAGTGGTTTTGTGGGCAACTTTGCGTAAATCTCCCACTGCTTCGGCAATAATACCCGATCGCTGCCGATAGAATTCCGTTTCCGCGTTTAATTGCCGCACATAAAGCACATCGTCCATATAAAAATTAAGGGAGATTTTCTCTTTCCATTGGGGTTGTTCGAGATAATCTAAAAGATCGATCGCCAAGTCGGGGGAAATGGGAGTATGTCGATGGTGAACTTGGGAAACAGGATCTTGAATCCAAGCGCCATTGTAAGCAATTAAGGGTAAAGTCGATTTCAGGCGTTGATGAAAACGTAAGGCCGAGCGGTACATCCTGCCAGTGCCAATAGCGACGGGAATTCCCTTTTTTTGGACGGACGAGACAGCTTGCACCACAGCCGGATTAACCTGATTGTTATTACCAGCGATCGTTCCATCCACATCGACAACGATTAAGCGAATATCCACAGTCTTTTCCCATTCAACGGTAACAGTTAATAGTTTGCCACTTCCCCCCTCAAAAAGGGTAAGAATTAAGTGGTCGTGCCAAATAAATCTACTAGGTCATAGTTACTAATTGCGTTGAAAAAGTATCAGGGAGGGGGGAGAAAAAAGCTGACGGCTGACGGCTGATCATAGCTCACGGCCATATCTTAAAATTATCAAAAGCTCACACTCCCGGAAAGCCATTTATTTTCTAGAATAGAAGATTACCTGGATTATTTTTGCGGGGGGCAATCGGTGATTCTCAATTTTTCCCTAAGGATTGTAGCGGCCAAAGGCAGACTATTCTGTAAGTTTTCACTCTACAAAACCTATCGGGTGGTCAGTAGCGCCCCCGTCGATGTCCTCTGGCAAAAATTAATCAATGTGGCCGATGTCTCTTGGCATCCTTTGATTGCCAAGGCTGATGTTCCCTTGGGTTTAATCGCTAAACCGGGGTTAATCTATCAAGCTGTCACCCGTCTGACTCCCATTCCTATCCGGGTTTTCGTGGAAAATGTCCGGCCTGGGGAACTCCTCAGCCTAAGAGTCCTCGCTATCCCCGGCATGGAACAAAAAATGACCTACCAAGTGGAATCAACCCTCTGTGGTACTTATATTTCCTATTCTGTCACCCTGCGGGGTTGGCTGTCCCCCTTTATCTGGTGGTTAAGTCGTCCCTATCTAGCCAAAGTCGCCGCCCAACTAGCCCACGCCGCCGAAGAATTAACGGCCTAAAAAAAATTCTCCCCAATTGTGCTAATAAATAATCTGCCAAGGGTCAAGATCTAAGTCACAATGGTATATGGATAGACTTAAACAAAATTTTAGTCAGCTACATTGGTACATATAGTCTACTGATATCATCCCGACGAGTTGAGCGCAACAACCTCAATCCGCCGGGATGAACTATCTCTAGAGACTTTACTGATGAAGTAAGCTCTACAGGAGGGAACTATGGGGGAATTAAACACAGCCGAACTTCTAGTTAAATGTCTAGAGAATGAAGGGGTCGAGTATATTTTTGGGCTACCCGGGGAAGAAAACCTCGATGTTTTGGAAGCCCTGAAAAACTCCTCGATCAAATTTATCACCACCCGTCACGAACAGGGCGCGGCTTTTATGGCCGATGTCTATGGACGCTTGACGGGAAAAGCGGGGGTTTGTCTCTCCACTTTAGGACCGGGGGCGACTAACCTGATGACAGGGGTAGCCGATGCTAACTTGGATGGGGCACCCTTGGTGGCCATCACCGGCCAGGTGGGAACCGATCGTATGCACATTGAATCCCATCAATACCTGGATCTGGTGGCCATGTTCGCCCCGGTGACGAAATGGAATAAACAGATCGTGCGGCCGGGTATCACCCCAGAAGTGGTACGGAGAGCCTTTAAAACCGCCCAAAGTGAGAAACCGGGGGCAGTTCATATCGATCTTCCCGAAAATATCGCCGCTATGGCTGCCGATGGTCATCCCTTGCCCCTCGATAGTCAGGAAAAAGTTTACGCTTCCTATCGGACTTTGAATATGGCGGCGGCGGTGATTTCTAAAGCGAAAAATCCCTTGATTTTGGCGGGAAATGGGGCAATTCGCGCTAATGCTAGTGAGGCTTTAACGGAATTCGCCACGGCCTTGAATATCCCTGTGGCTAACACTTTTATGGGTAAGGGGGTGATTCCCTATACCCATCCTCTGGCTCTTTGGGCGGTAGGATTACAGCAACGGGATTTGATTAGTTGTGCCTTTGATCGCAGTGATTTAATTATCGCTGTTGGTTACGATTTAATCGAGTATTCCCCGAAAAAATGGAATCCAGAGGGGAAATTACCGATTATTCACATCGGCATGACTCCGGCGGAAATTGACAGCAGTTATGCGCCGGTGGTGGAAGTGGTGGGTGATATCACCGATTCTCTCATCGATATCCTCAAACGGGCTGATCGCCAGAATAAACCAACTCCCGTCACCGCGGGATTAAAGACGGAAATTCGGGCCGATTACGAAACCTATGCCAATGATACGGGTTTTCCGATCAAGCCACAAAAATTGATCTACGATCTGCGTCAGGTGATGGGACCGGAAGATATCGCTATTTGTGACGTGGGCGCTCATAAAATGTGGATGGCGCGCCAGTATCACTCCGATTGTCCCAATACTTGCATTATTTCTAACGGTTTCGCCGCTATGGGTATTGCTATCCCTGGTGCGATCGCCGCTAAGTTAGTTTATCCCGATAAGCGCATTGTGGCGGTGACGGGAGACGGCGGTTTTATGATGAATTGTCAGGAATTGGAGACAGCTTTGCGGGTGGGAACTCCCTTCGTCACTCTCATCTTTAATGATGGCGGTTACGGTTTAATCGAATGGAAGCAGTTAAACTATTTTGGGACATCTTCTTTTATTAAGTTTGGTAATCCCGATTTTGTTAAATTTGCCGAAAGTATGGGATTAAAAGGCTATCGGGTGGAATCTACTCAGGATTTGATCCCGACACTAGAGGAGGCTTTCCGGCAAGAGGTGCCTACGGTGATCGATGTTCCCGTCGATTACGGTGAAAATCTGCGTCTTTCCCAAAAATCGGGCGATCTAAGCTGTCAGATTTGGGAATAGAAGTTGATAGCGTTGACAATCCCCAAAAAATCCCCTAACTAAATCTCAGTTAGGGGGAAGTAATTAGGTTGGCTTTGGTAACGTTAGAAAACCCGATCTAGAATAACCATTCTAGAACCGCCTCATCTTTAGTGTTGGTATTGCGAGAGGGGGTTTCCCGGGTAAATTTCATGTGGATAGAACGATTTTGTTCACCATCGGCGGCCACGGCCATAATCGGATAATCGATTAAACCATCTTGGAAGGACATCTGATAGCGGAAAGTGCCATCGGGATTGAGTTTAATCGGACGACCACCGATAGTTACGGTGGCATCGGGTTCGGTAGCACCATAGACGATTAATTCTGCATCGGCTACTAACCAGAATTTGCGCGGACGTTGTAGGGTTTCCGAAGCACCCATACCGATACCAGAAGCAGTTATGCCGATACCGGAAGCGGTTAGCCCCGATACCGTGGGAACTGCCCACATACCAACCCCGGAGGGGAATACATAAGAACTGATCACTTCCGACATCGGTACGGAACCAGCGACGTGCTGCATGGAACCAAACAAGGAACCGTCCACCCGTAGGGCCTCGATGTCGCCGACACTCTCGAAAATTTGGTCGTAGATGGGGCTAGTTCCCGTGGTTCCGGCACTGCTGCCGTAGCGCTTGCTGGGGGGAACGAGTTCGTAAACAGTTTTACCCACCAGTTCTTCTTCCCAGTTAACGGTGACAAAAACATCTTCAATCCAGTCGGAAGGATAGACGGGAGGAATCCGCACTAAAGGAGAACGGGCCAAAACTAACCAACGACCATCAGCACAACGATAACCGATATCGATAACATAATCTCGATCGCTGACCGGAATCGGTAAATACCATTCCCGGGCTAATTCATCACAGAGATATTCTTGGACGCTATGCGCGCCTTGGCTATTGAGATCGATATCGGTGACATCATAAAGACGTAGGGCTAACTGTTGTCCCCCTTGACGACGTAGATATTCTTTTGATTCGTTGGGGATATCCCAGTAAGCATAGGCCCACTGAGGATCGCGAGGTAGGAGGGTAATGCGATTTTCACCGTAGCCACCGGGCAGATCTCCTAAACCATCATCCACCGAACCTAGGATATCTTCGATCGGGTTAGCTTGACCTAATTCAAATTTTGCTGCTTCCACTGGTTTTTCCTCTTTAATAGTAGATTTAAAATTGCCGCTTACTCCCATAGCTTGGGTAATTGCCTCAATTAATTGCGTTTTCCGCATCCGGCTGTAACGAGAGATGCTGTATTGACTGGCAACTCGTCGCAGCTGCCGCAAGGTCATCTCATCTAAGGGTGGGTATTCTGGGACCATGAGTTGACACTCTCCGATTAGTTACGACGGCAAATGTTTTTGAGCATTTGCAAAAGCAGTGATCTGGGTAATCCTTCTAACTACTCATCGATTGCTGTGTGAACGAGAGATCCACTCGATGGGGATCAAGGGAATCGCTTGTTATAAATACCTATTAAACAGTAAGATTCCAATTTTGACCAAGTACCTTGTCATGATTTCTTGACAAAATCGCCAAACCCTTGATCCCAAAAAGATTGTTATGTCAGGAAGTTTTGATATGCTGTGCTGCCTTGAAACTGCATACGGGAATTTTAGTACAAATGATCGATGCTACCCACTGTTTACTTAACAGTCTCCACTGATTACTGATCACTGATTACTGATCACTGATCACTGATTTGTACTCCGATCCCGATCGCCTGTAATCTGATATTGAGACTTTTAGTTAAGGAGACTGAACCGCTTGGCTACCCGTGTGATTATTGTTCGTCATGGACAAAGCAGTTATAACGCAGAGCAGAAAATACAAGGTCGCAGTGATGGCTCGGTTTTGACGGAAAAAGGGCATCTGGACGCGGAAAAAGTGGGAAATGCCCTCAGTCAAATCGATATCGCCGCTTTTTACTGTAGTCCTCTCCAAAGAGCCAAATCTACTGCTGAGGTGATTCAGTCTCGTTTAAATAATTCTCCCGTCATTCAACCCACTTCGCAGTTACTAGAAATCGATCTGCCTATCTGGGAAAATATGGTCAAAGAGGAGGTAAAAGCTCAATACCCCCAAGAATATCGGGATTGGCACCAAAAACCTCACGAATTTAGGATGATACTGCCCGATGGTCAAGAACATTATCCGGTTCTCTCCCTCTATCAACAGGCCCAGGATTTTTGGCGAGAAATTATTCCCCAACACGAGGGCCAAACTATCCTCATTGTTGCCCATAACGGCATTAATCGCTGTTTAATCCTCAGTGCCATCGGTATTCCGGTTTCCTTATACCATTCCCTACAACAATCTAACTGTTGCGTTAATGTTCTCAATTTTACGCGTAATTTTGGTGATCCTGTCCAGGTGGAATCCCTCAATCAAACGGCACACCTAGGCATAGCTTTACCCCCACCGCGTCCTCCTTTCCAAGGATCGAGGCTGCTGCTGGTGCGTCACGGAGAAACCCAATGGAATCGGGATAAACGTTTTCAAGGTGTGCGCGATATTCCTCTCAATGATAATGGCAAAGCCCAAGCTGAGAAAGCCGCCGAATTTCTGCGAGAAACGGCGATCGATCACGCTGTCACCAGTCCTTTGTCCCGTCCTAAGGAAACTGCCCAAATTATCCTGCAATATCACCCCGATGTCACCTTAGATACCCAAGTGGATCTGACAGAAATCTGTCACGGACTTTGGGAAGGCAAATTAGAGGAGGAAATTGAAGCGAGTTTCCCCGGGATGTTAGAAGACTGGAAAAATGCCCCGGAAACCGTGCAAATGCCGGAAGGGGAGAATTTACAGGAAGTTTGGGATCGAGCGATCGCTTGTTGGCGGCAAATCGTTAAAACCTATAGTAATAGCGATAGTCCTAAGACAATTATGGTAGTGGCCCACGATGCCATTAATAAGGTGATTCTTTGTTATTTATTGGGTTTAAAACCCGCCAATTTCTGGAATATTAAACAGGGAAATGGCGCGGTTAGTGTTATCGATTATCCCAAAGGAGTTGACTCTCAGCCGGTCCTGCAAGCAATTAATATTACCTCTCATCTAGGAGCGGGAATACTCGATCGCACGGCAGCCGGCGCTTTATAACAGTTATCAGTTATCAGTTATCAGTGGGTAAGTTAACAGTTATCAGATTTGAGTTTTAAGTGAGCAGTATGTGGTAAGTGTGCAGTATTAAATAGCAGTTTCTTGCCATCTTTTCACTGATTACTGATTATCAGCCGGTCAGCTGCCCTTGGCTTTCTTAATTAAGAACAGACTACCCCCAAGTATGGCGAAAGCAACAACCGCATTGGGTTCAGGAACTTTGGTAGCAAAAGAAGCATTGTCAATACTAAAACTATCGACAGCTGTTGTATTATTGGCAAAGATAACAGAACTAAATTCTGCTGTCCCGATAATACCGAGAAACCCATTCTCTCCACCAATTGTAGGATTGATAGAAATAGTTTGGTCTCCTGTGCCATCGAAATTGCCAGTAAGAGTTAACTCATCAATGCGGGAAAAGTCAGCACCAAAAGCCAAAACGGTAGCAGGAAACTGCCAGGTTATGGTATCAGAAGCACCCGGAAGTGTACCGGAAGCATTATCGTAAACACCAGAATTGACGATGCTGACACTGTTGTTATTAAACGAATTAGGCAGTATGGGAGGAGCGGAATTAGTGGAAACAATCCCTGAATCTAGGGTAATTGACTGTGCCGAAGAAATAGTATTGCTAAAGGTATCGGTGGTAATCTTGTACGAGGGGTTAGTGGCGAGTGCCGCTTCCCAGGCAGTCCGATTTGTATAAATGGTATAAGCACTAACAGAAGACACGCTACTTAACAGTAGAGTTACTGTCCCTGTGGCGAAAGCTAAAGAATTAAGGGCATTGAGCTTCACTAGGTTATTTCCTCTCATTAAAGGTGAATAAAAACCAGAGTATCAGAGCAGGTACGAAAAATCCTCTCATCTTTGTACAGAATAATTACAACCCACTTTCCGCACTTCTTAACATTCAATTGATAATTTTTACTAACATATTGCTGATAACCCATTGCCAGAATCAATTATTGAAAATGTTCTCAATAGTAGTTTCTACAATGAAGCTTTTTCGTCAAAACATCTTGGGGAATGTAAAAATATATAAAGGTATATGAAGATGTGCGGAATGTCGGATTTAATTCCACCCACCCACTTAACTAGAAGCTAATAATTGATTCTCAATCTGTCTAACTACCGTTAGCGCCGAATAGCTGACTCCGGCAGTACCTTCTCCCGGATGGGTGGAATCTCCTACTAACCAAAGATGGGGGATCGGAGTGCGCGTCGCTAGGCCAAAAGGGCCAAAAGTGGACAGTCTTTGACCAATACCGCCGACAATGCCCTGATTTCGCCCCGTAAACCGTTCAAAAGTGCGAGGAGTAGCTGATTCGATGTGAACGATGTGATCAGGACTAAGATGGAAATAATTACCGAGACGCTCGATCGCCTCTTGGGTGTATGCTGCTTTTAATTGCTGATAATTATCTTCTCCTTTTTGCCACCAAAGACTGGTATCGGTGAAGGAAGAAGCAATAATCGTCGCTTTTCCCACTGGGGCGCGGCCATCCCCTTCTTTACTCACGGAAACAAACAAAGAGTTATTTTCGCCGATTATGCCATCGTCATCGTAGAGGAATTGCAAATGGGGAGGACAATCGGGAGGAATAGCAGCGCGATCGACTCCTAAGTAAACCACAAAAGCAGCGGATGCGGGGGGAAGTTTTTCGATTCTCCGGTGATAAAGACTGGGAATGGCTTCGCGATCGATTAATTGTGGTAAATTTTGGATCGGGATATTAGCGACAATCTCATCGGCCATTTCTGGATATATTTGACCATTTTTTTGATTTCTGACGATAATTCCCGTAGCTTTTCCCTTTTCTGTCAGTATTTTTTCCACTGTGTGGCGCATTTGCAATTTACCGCCGTATTTTTCCAAAGCTGCTACTAGGCGATCGCTTAATACCTGCATACTACCCTGAAGGTGGGATAAACCTTGGGGAGACTGAGAAACTGCTAAAGCGGTGGCGGCATAAAGTAAAGCGGTTTCATCGGCAGTAACTTGGGAATAAAGCTTTAACTGGAGATCAAGGAAGGTTTTTAGGCGTTTATCTGTCTCTAAGCCGTATAATCGTAGAGCATCGCCCACAGTCATCAAAGTAAAAGGGAAGGTAATGGCAGTATCTAAACGCAAAGCGGCGATTAATTGCCCTAAATCCCACCAGTTGCGCGGGGGTAAAACTGGATCGCGACTTTGAAAACGCCAACTTGCTTGAAAGAGTTTTTGTAATAATTGCCAAAAAGGTTCGCTGCCTGGAAATTGTTTTTGTCTTTCCTCTTGCCACTTTTGCGGATCGCGCCAGACGTTAATCGCAGTGGTTTCCCCCGGCAGAAAAACGGCACAAGCGGGATCGCAGGGGACAGAATCGGGTAAATCTATCCCTAATTCGGCAAAAATGCGCTGATGAATGCCCCCTACTTCTAATCCTGCCACTTGAGTTGCCCCCACGTCAAAGGTAAAACCCCGACGGGAAAAAGTCGAGGCACAACCCCCAGGTACAAGCGCCTGATCATATACTGTGACTTGATAACCTCGACGCGCCAATAATGCCGCCGCCGTTAGTCCGCCAATCCCTGCACCAATAACGGTAATTTGCGTCATTTTCTTAACAATTATTTATATTTATTTTTATCCTAACCCTTTTGGCAGTCAGGAGATAGGAGTCAGGAGTCAGGAGTCAGGAGTCAGGAGGCAGGAGACAGCTTTTTTCTCCTTTTTTCTCCCCACTTCCCCACACCCTACACCCTACACCCTACACCCATCTGCCAGGGACTCTTAACAGTTTACCCGCGCCCCTAGGGTATCTAAAGCTAAAATTTTCACCTCAGAGTTAATCCCCACTTGCTGCCAAGCATTTGTCATCTCTGTTGCTGTTTTTTGGGCATTGTCGGGGTTAGTTAAAGCTAATAGGGTGGGACCTGCGCCACTAATTACCATCCCGTAAGCACCCGCGTTAATGGCGGCTTTTTTCACCTTTTCGTAACCCGGTATTAAAGATTGCCGATAGGGTTGATGCAGTTTATCCTCTAGGGCAATTCTCAGCCAATCGCCGTTACCCGTCTCCAATCCCCGCAATAATAAACCCAAGCGGGAAATATTGAAAATTGCCTCCTGACGGCTAATTTTTTCCGGTAAAACCGCCCTAGCTTTTTCCGTAGCCAGTTCAAAATCGGGAATCGCCAAGACGGGAATGAGATTTTTTTGCCAAAATACTTGACAAATAGCCCAATTTGTGCTATCTCCTGCCGATAGCTGACAGTTGCCCCGCAAAGCTGGCACCACATTATCCGGATGTCCCTCCAATGCGATCGCTAATGCGGCGATTTCCCCCATAGATAAAGGATTTCCGGCGCATTGATTAGCGGCCACTAACCCACCGACAATAGCAGTGGCAGAACTACCTAAACCTCTAGCCAGAGGAACCCCTAAACCGATCTCGATGGCGATAGGGGGCGGATTCTGTCCTATTTTTTGATAAACTTGCAAAAAAGAAGTATAGATTAAATTATCAGCACCTTGGCTAACTTTAGCTGATTCAGTTCCCTTGACAATAATGCTGACAGGGTTAGCTGTTGTTGCCGGCAGCAGGGTAAAAGTAAACTGATTATATAGGGTTAAGGCCGCTCCGAGACAATCGAAGCCGGGCCCAATATTAGCAGTGGTAGCGGGAACTGTTACCGTAAAAGTTGTCATCGTTAAGCTTTTGCCTGAACATAGCGGCGATTTACCTCCTCCCAGTTAACCACATTCCACCACTGTTTTAAATACTCAGCCCGTTGATTACGATATTTTAAGTAATAGGCGTGTTCCCAGACATCATTGCCCATAATTGGCTGTAATCCCATCATTAGGGGGCTATCTTGGTTAGCAGTGCTGATAATTTCCAGTTCTCCTGACTTATTTAAAACCAACCATGTCCAACCACTACCAAAAAGTTTAGTACCTGCTTGGTTGAAAGCGTTTTTAAATTCCTCGAAACTGCCAAATTTAGCGATTATTGCCGCCCCTATTTCTCCTTTTGCTTCACCACCGCCATCGGGGGACATAATCTGCCAAAACATCGTATGATTAAGATCACCGCCGCCATTATTGCGGATAGTGGTGCGAATATCGGCGGGCAAAGAGTCAAGATTTTTAATTAATTCTACTACTGTTTTTTTCTGCAATTCTGGATATTTTGCCACTGCCAGGTTGAGATTATTAACGTAGGCTGCATGGTGTTTATCGTGATGAAATTGCATCGTTTCCTTATCAATATAAGGTTCTAGGGCATCATAGCTATAGGGTAGGGCAATAAGACTATAGGGACCGGTAGCGGCAAAAGCTGCAGAGTTAAAACCGGCAAGAGTGGCTGTGCCAAGGGTAGCACCTAAAAGATAAAGAAATTGACGGCGATCGAGAGACATATTCTCAGAGCAGATGTTCCGATGATCAATTATCCTATCGATCGGTGCCTTGGCAGACAAAAGTTTTAATTTTTACCTGTCCGCTATAAGATGTCAAATTTTTTGAGTAATTGCTGGGGAATTTTAAAAAAATTGTTTACCTAAAATTAAGAGTTAAATTTGGAAGGTTTCTAGAGCGCGTTTTTCCTCAAGTGGGGAGGGAAAAAATCCCATCCCCACACTTGTCAATTTATTTTCGCTGCTTGTTAAATACTGAACCCATCCCCAGTAAACCCAATGCCAATAACCCCAGAATCGAGGAAGGCTCTGGAACCGCTGGAAATGGATTTGGACCGGTACTGGGTGATAAAAATCCTTTTAAAGGATCACCCACGGCTCCAAAACCAACAAGATCGAGGGAATTAAACTGAGTTATAACTTTTACATAGGTCTCTTCTCCTTCTAGTACCCTGAAACTACCGCGATCGGGGAAATCCGTAAAATAAATGAAATCTGCACTAGCGATAGGATCGGCAACATTTGGGGTGTTCACAATCGTGATTTTTAATGGCAATGTTTGAGTGAAATCTGGGTCGGAGGAAGTAGTGTTGATTATCAGATCAACCCCATCAATCCGAGTGCTGAGAGGAATAGTGCCATTACGGTAATACAAAAGCCCCGCAACAAAGTCTTGACCCTTGGGCTGATCGGTAAAGTTAAAAGGAGTAAAGGACAATTGATTGGTAAAAGATGAATCATTGAAAGGCGTTCCCCATTCGATGGTATTGGTTCCGATACCCGTGTATACTGAGCCAGGGATCGTGATGGGGTTGTCAAAATAGCCTGTCACTGTCCCTGTCCCTGAGACAACCCCTGCAAAGGCAGGAGAGTGGGCAATAAATGGCAAGCTGATAATGCTTGCTAAAACGAATCGGGCATTTTTGTTCATGATGTTTCTCTTGATTTAATAACTGTATTCGTGACAATCTCCTAAGTACAGGAGAAAAAGCTTGAAAAGTAGGCAGGAGTAGGGTTTTATGAGAAATGGCACTAATCCCGAAGACGCTATACTCGTTTATAGCGTCCTAAAGAAAGTCCTTCAACCCCATTTTTAGCCTACCCTCAAATACGGTTAAATTCTTACGCCTTAAAAGGCTTATTTTCGCTGCTTGTTAAATAATGAACCCATCCCCAGTAAACCCAATGCCAATAACCCCAGAATCGAGGAAGGCTCTGGAACCGCTGGAAATGGATCTGGACCGACACTGGGTGATAAAAATCCTTTGGAAGGATCACCCACGGCTCCAAAACCAACAAGATCGAGGGAATTAAACTGAGTTATAACTTTTACATAGGTCTCTTCTCCTTCTAGTACCCTGAAACTACCGCGATCAGGGAAATCCGTAAAGTAAATGAAATCTGCACTAGCGATAGGATCGGCAACATTTCGGGTGCTTACAATCGTGATTTTTAATGGCAATATTTGAGTGAAATCTGGGTCGGACGAAGTAGTGTTGATTATCAGATCAACCCCATCAATCTGAGTGCCCCCAAGAATAGTGCCATTACGGTAATACAAGCGCCCGGCAACAAAGTCTTGACCCTTGGGCTGATTGGTAAAGTCAGAAGGAGTAAAGGACAATATATTAGTAAATGAATCAGCGGAGAAAGGCGTTCCCCATTCGATGGTGTCGGTTCCGTTGCCCGTGTATACTGAGCTAGGGATCGTGATGGGGTTGTCAAAATAGCCTGTCACTGTCCCTGTCCCTACAACTACAGTTACAGCTTGGGCGGCTTGGAAAGGGGTTAGGATGGCTAGAGTTGCCCCCGCTACCAATAAGCAATGCTTACCCCCCCCACATTTTTGATTACTTTTGTTAATGTTTTGTCCATGGAAAACTCTTCACTTGGTAAGTTTCCTTCGATTATATAATTGTATTTTTCAAAAGACTGGTACTGCCTGCTACAAATAAGTAATGCTTACCCCCCCCGCATTCTTGATTATTTTTGTTAATGTTTTACCCATAAAAACCTCTTCTTTGGTAGGGTTTCTTCGATTGTATAATTGTCTTTGCCTCTCTTGGATATTGGCTTAAAAATGTTCACAATGTCACATTATGGGCGCAAGCAGTTCGATAAACTCACTGACCACGTTGCGCCCCTACATTACACAATGACCTCAAATACTTTTTCAGCAAGCCTTTATTACCATAAACGATAAAAACTTTTCAACAAATGCGGCGGAATTTTTAGATAATAACCAATAATAACTAATTGATTAACTAAGGTAGTTTTGCCAACTCCTAATTTTTGCCAACGTCTGGCCGAGGTAATCACCGCAGCAGCAACTATGGCTATTTTACCCCTTTTTTTCAATCTTTGTATTAATTCAAAATCTTCCATAATTGGCAACTCAGGAAACCCGCCCAAATCTGCCAATATTGAGGCTTTTAAAAATATTCCTTGATCTCCGTAGGGAAGGGAAAGCCAGCGAGAACGCCAATTAACTAATTTTTCCACTAAACGCAGGGTTTTTTCCTCTCCATCAATTTTTAATTCAAAGGCTGCCGCTACTATCCCAGATTGGGATAAAGTATTGATAATTTGTTCTTGATAATTTTGGGGAAGTAAAGTATCTCCGTGCAGAAATAACAAAATATCTCCTTTGGCTATTTTGGCTCCTAAATTCATCTGCAATCCACGACCTTTTCTGGGTGAAATAATTACTTTCGCTCCCAATTTTTTCGCTATTTCTATAGTTTTATCGGTACTTCCCCCATCGACAACAATAATTTCTACTCCCGCACCTATCTGTTTTAACGTTGCTGCAATTCTTAACTCCTCATTAAGAGTCGGAATGATAATACTAAGATAATTCATCAGGTTTTGCGCTAACTAAAGTCAGAGGATTTAGGGGCGACCATCGGGTAAATTTTCCTACAGATACCGAGGGATTGATTTCGATTTGTAATAACTGTTTTTCCTGTAGAAAAGTTAAACATTCCTGCCAGTTCTTCAGAGTGGCTAAAGCTGCAGTCAAAAGTCGATACCAAATTAGGTTACACTTCATCTTTATGAGAAACGAAACTCTGTTCTAAGATAGGTGGGACAATGCCGAATATTAAAGGAGACGATGGTGCGCTCAAAACCATTCTCGGCAATAGTAAAATTATCGCAGTGGTCGGGCATTCTGAGAAATCGAGCCGCGCCAGCTATCAGGTGGCCAAATTCCTGCAAGCGGTGGGTTATCGAGTCTATCCGGTCAATCCGATGGTCAAGCAAATTGACGGTCAAAGCTGCTATCCTTCTCTAGAGGCTATCCCCGAACCTGTGGATATTGTTAACGTTTTTCGTCATCCTGATTATCTACCCGAAATTGTCGAGTCAGCTATTGCTATTCGGGCCGCTACCCTTTGGACACAATTGAGAATTTATCACCCAGTTGCGGAAAAAAAAGCGATCGAGGCGGGTTTAAATGTGATTATCGAAAATTTGGGTTGAAAACCTCGCCCTTTAGGGCGACTTTATGTTAGCATTAAATTGAGTCGTTGACTTTGGGAACGCAGGAAACAAGCTACCTTGTAGGTGTAGTCGGACTAGACATGAAACTGTAAGACCAAAATTAGCTTTGCTAGTAGCGGCAAGATTCAGCCCAAGAATCTCCGCACTTTTAGGGCGGAGAGTGTCAAGGATGCTTGTATCCAGATAGAATATCAGCGTCTATTTGCCTAAAACAAAACCCCACCATGGGTGGGGTTTCGGGTTTAATTTAGGAAATCCTAGAAGGTAAAGGTTCCGCGGAGAGTGCCAATCCACTCATTACCAGTGCCTTTGAACTGTTCAGGTGCAGAAATCCAGATGACACCGGGGGTGATAGAAATATTGTCGGTGACTTGGTACTTGTAGAACAATTCAACGTGGTAGGGAACGATGTTAGATACTTTTAGCCCCATGTCTCGGAAGCTTAAGTGACCGATGTAGGGCTGCGCACCAGCAAACAGACCTAAGATATTTCCTTCTTTACCCAAGTCGGGGAAGGCAATACCAGCACCGTAGGTCCACACTTCCGCATCACCGAGACCGAGTAAACGCACGGTGGAGTAGGAACCGAAGGCACTCAAGCTGGCGAAACCAATATCCACTGCACCGGTTAAACCGTAGCTATTGGATACTTTGGCTCCGAAGTTGAAGAAACCGACTTCATCCTGTAGGGTGACGTCTCCAGGAGGGTTGCCGTTGACGTTGAGCAGGGTATTTAACTGAGTTTGGGAAAGGTTAGCAGCGGAAGTACCCGTTACACCGAAGGAACCACCGTTACCGAAGATGGCGGTATCGGCACCTTGGTAAGCGTTAACGTAGGTGAAGCCAACGTTCAAGAAGTTAAAGAGGTTAGCGTTAATCTGTGCTAAAGCGGCGTAATCTCCGTTAAAGAGACCATTACCCGGGTTAGGATTGGCCGCAGAACTAGAGCCACCACCACCGGCTAAGTAACCCAAGGATAGGGAGGTCGGACCGACAATGCTTTGGAGGAAGCCTAACTGTAGGCTAACACCGGCCCCAGAACCACCACCGATACGATATATGGGGTTTTCGGAAGCGAAGGTAGATAGCGCACCATTACCACCGTCGAAGTCTTCAAAGAAGGGATTAGTGGTGGGAACGAAGTCATTCCAAATACCGCCCCAAGCGGCAACATAGGTATTGAAGCGACCAAAATAACCTAAGTCAATCGGGGTATAGTAGGCCAACCAGTCGAGAACCACATTGCTACCGTTACCGGCCGCGGTCCAAGTTTGGAATAGGGAAGGGCTTTGCAGATTATCGAATCTGACGGAAGCGGGATCACCATTTTGTAGTGTGGTGGTCGATTTGTAATCAAATCCGAAGGGAGTGGCACTACCGGCCGCTAAACGGGTTTTCAACACGTCCTGACCGGTGAAGCTCGTGTTTAACAGCAAACGAGCGCGGTATTGCATGGCGGCCTGGGAGGCGGGGCTACCGGCACCGACCGTGTCGGTAACGGCGAAGATAACTTCCCCAGCTAATTTGGTGGTGGTGGAGAATTGGTTATTTTCGAGGAAAGACACCCGGCTTTCTAAGTTATCAACTCTAGCTCCTAAAGCTGCCAATTCGGCTTGGAACTCATCCATCAAGCGCTTGAGAGCGTCTAAGTCTTCCTTGAGGACGTTGACACCATCTTGAATTAAACGTTCCATCACGTTTAAGCAAGCGTTTAAACCAGCAGCAAATTCCCAACGGGTTAAAGCTCGGTCGCCGCGGAAGGTGCGATCGGGATAACCAACAATACAACCATAGCGTTCAACTAAACTTCTTAAAGCCTCGAAAGCCCAAGCGGTGGGGGAAACATCCCGCAGTTGGTTAACGCTGGTGACTTGATCGATGGTGTTCCCCTGTACGGGTGCAACTTGACCTTCGTTACCGTACTGTTCGATCTGATTGAGTAATTCGCCAGTTCCTGCAGCGTTGTCCTGAACTTGAGCGATTTCTAGATTGTTAAATTCGGTAGAAACACTGGTAGATTTTGCGGGATCGAAGCTACTAGCATTAGCGGAAGCTACTAGGGTAGCCCCTAAAATCGCTGGGCTAACCAGCAATGATTTCCAGAACATTCTTAACATGATGGTTTTTTCCTCACACCTTATAGGTTGACTACACAGTTTGACGACGCATATAGCCTTTCTATTCTTTTGCCATTATACACAATTTAATTACTTAGGGAAAGATGCGATCTCATTTTTTTTCCCTTGACCAGTTGAAAAAGTGGCCACCCTGTCGCTCCTAACGGCACTTAAACAAAAACTAAAGTAGGTTAGGGTTTGCGGCAAAAAGTTTGTTGGTGGGGTTAGGAGTCAGGAGTCAGGAGTCTCCGAGTCAGTAGCTGGTCGTTTCAGGCTTTGTTGCCCTCTTTTTTGTACAATTTTTGTACTAAAAGAAGGATAATGCCAGGTTTTTGAAGGTTCCAATCCTATTTTCGCAGCATGAACATCGGATTTTAACAAGTCAAAAGCCTTATTTTAAAAGGGTTTTACCATTATTCAGCCAACCCTAGGTTAGAATCCTTGCAGAGAGAAAACTTAATCTCAAATAACAGGCTCATCTAGACGAGTCGGGCAAGGTTCTGTGATTTTGATAACGACGACTGGACTGGGTTGTTGTAAAGTTAATTGATGATTCCTATAGTGGCACTCTTAAATATGGAGTGATGCCTAATGGGCAAAACTTAGCGCCCACAAAAACAGGGACAAGACCATGAAAAAAAGAAAGATAGCCAATACACTGCGTAAAGCCTTGCTAGAAGATGGCAAGATGGAACGCGCTCTCTATGAATACGAATTAGAAGAACACATAGACTACTGGTACGAAGGTCTCAAGTCCGACCGGGATCAGCTTGTCTTTGCCGTCACGGAAAACTCCGGTCACGTGGCAATGGTATTGATTACGCCAGATAAAACTATCTACGTCAATGAGGAGGCTAGAGAGAAACTAGCTAAATTCTGGATAAAAGCTTATGAGAATAATATAAATCGATTAATTCCCATGATGGCAGAGAATTTGGCCAATGATATTATCTCGGTGACAGGCGTTAAAATGGTGTCCCCAAACCAGAAGCGACGCTGGGTTAGTTTGCGCCCGTAGAGTTAAAGTCAAGAAAGGCTCACTTAGGAAAAAATTGGTATTAGTTCTGGTTCTGGGGTTCCCAGATGACGGGAAACCCTCAAAAACTATCCGCCCTTACCAATTGCTCGGTAAGGGCGGTGTAGCGGGTCATCGGAATCGACACCAGACTGCCGGAAGGAACTCCAGCTAGTCTAAATCTTGTTTAGACGTGGGGTCTAGAGAACAGCCCCGGCGCACAGCCGGCTATTGTCGATTAGGAGACCCATGCTTTTACTACTTTCTACCATCGACATCACCTCCTGTATCCCTTAACGGATTGATTATCAAATTTATCTGCAACTAGCTTAACGCAGCTGTGCGGAAAAAATCAAGGCCGGCAGCTAAAAATTTTTTCGGCAGGCTGAGATTAGCCCCAAAATGTAGGTGGAGATAGGAAGCGTGCAGATTCTTACCTTGCCACCCTTCGGCATTGATAGCACTTTTGGGGAATGCTTGCAGTTGATAAATCGGTGCGTCGCTCACCCCGCTTAATTGGGAGCGATGGAATTCATGGCCGCGCACTGGTTGACCTGCTTTGAGCAGGATCGTCTCCTGTTTGGCGATGGCTTGCCGATAACCTAGGGTTAATTTCGGGGACATTATAGCAGATTTGGGGATTATTTGCAACATAGAATGGTTTTTTTGCTCAAAATCAACTATTTTGTCACATAAATACATTAATCCCCCACATTCGGCGTAGGTGGGCATTCCAGAGGCGATCGCTTTTCTCACCTGGGTTAAGATAGGGGTGTTAGCCGCTAATTCTGGGGCAAAGATTTCGGGAAAACCGCCACCAAAGTACAACCCTTGCAGGTTTTCGGGCAAATTTGCCCCTTGCAAGGGACTCCAAAAGATTAATTCTGCGCCTAAATTGGCTAAAATATCGAGATTATCGGGGTAATAAAAGTTAAAAGCCTTATCTCTGGCAATACCGATACGGATAGGGGGAAAAAGCTTATTTGCTCCTGTGGGATTTTTCGGGTTCTCTTGGGGAGAAATAGTCAGTAAAGGCAAGAGAATGTCCCAATTAAAGCAGTTTTGGGCAATAGAAGCCAGTTGATCTTGCAGTTGCCTGATTTCTCCTAGTTCATCCCTGGGAACTAATCCTAGATGGCGATCGGGAATTGTCAGGGAATCTTGACGACGCAAAACCCCGACAATCGGCATATTGATCGATTCTAGGGCGGTTTGCAGTAATTGCAGGTGGCGATCGCTGCCAACCCGATTGAGGATAACTCCGGCTAGATGGAGATTTTTGTCTAAAGATTGATAACCGCGGACAATAGCGGCGACAGAGGTAGATAAACGACTACAATCGATAACTAACAGCAGAGGAAGCCCTAAAATACGGGCAATATGGGCGGTACTGGCATAATCGGGAAATTGAGTATCGCTTAATTGAATACCATCAAATAGCCCCATTACCCCTTCAATCAGAGCATAATCGACATTTTGACAATGTTGGGCAAAACAGGTTTTTACATAGTCTTCAGAAGTTAAAACCGGATCGAGATTGCGACAGGGGCGACCGGTAAAATGAGTATGGAACATGGGATCGATATAATCGGGCCCGACTTTAAAAGATTGCACTCGATCGCCACGACTGATTAAATAGGCCAAGATTGCCAGAGTAATCGTAGTTTTACCGACTCCGCTTCTTTCTCCTGCGATGATCATCGAAAATTTTGGGTCTGAAACCCCGTCGTTCTACGACGGCTTTACCGTCAAATATTAGCGCATTTACACGATATATGCTAGAATGCGGGATATGGAAAAAGCCTATTCTTACCGATTTTACCCCACACCAAAACAAGAGTCGCTATTGCGGCGCACTTTGGGCTGTGTAAGATTAGTTTACAATAAAGCTCTCCATGTCAGAACACAAGCATGGTACGAAAAGCAAGAAAGAGTAGGCTACGCTCAAACTTCTTCAATGCTAACCCATTGGAAAAAACAAGAAGAATTAAACTTTTTAAACGAGGTAAGCTGTGTACCTTTACAACAAGGGTTAAGA
>VYLF01000048.1_pt1 | contig 66400 bp, 50 predicted proteins | sample 5114371 | NCBI WGS metagenome assembly VYLF01 (sample SAMN12291773, study PRJNA351875) | freshwater metagenome | isolation source: freshwater lake | place: USA: Michigan, Kent Lake | collected 2013-08-15 | reverse complement strand
GGGGAAGAGTTGGTGGAGGTGGGCGGGGGTGGCGGCGGGTCCGAGGGCGATGCGTTTGGAGGGGGAGGAGAAGAAGGACCAGCGGGAGGAGGGTGGGGTGGGGGAGGTGGGGCCGGACCAGAGGGAGGCGAGGCGGAGGGATGGGGGCCAAGCGGCGAGGATGTCGTGTGGGGACGCGTCCCAGTCGAGGGGGAGAGGGATGTGTGTGGAGGTGTTCACAGGGGAGAGAAGGGTACGGAGGGGGAAGGGGTAATGGGTTCGGGGGTGTTTGGGGGTCGTCGAGGAGGAATTGGGTTCCTAGAATGAGGGCCTCACGGCGCGACGCGCAGCGTTCGCCGGGGGGACACGACCGAACAAAGCACGAGCGAAACCCTCCCAAAGGTGGTGTGGGATCGTGTGGGCGGGGGCGGGCGGAAGGCGCGTGGCGATCGGCTGTCGCGGGTCGGCGCGTGGATGTGAAGAAAGGTAAGTCATGGCGAAGTCAGGCATGAAGTCGCGTCCCGAGGCTGTGAAGCACTCCGGCGGCGAGGTCGTGAAGAAGACCATCCGCAAGGTGGCGAAGAAGGCGGAGGTTGGCGTGACGGTGACGACGTCGCCGCAGATGAGGAACAAGCCGGGGAAGATGGTGTACTACTTCGGGAAGCTGAAGACCGAAGGAGACGGGACGATGAAGGTCCTGCTCGGTGGCAAGGGTGCGAACCTTGCGGAGATGACGTCGATCGGGCTGCCGGTTCCTCCGGGGTTCACGATCACGACGGAGACGTGCGGGGCGTACTACAAGGCGGGGCAGCGGTTGCCGCACGGGTTGATGAACGAGGTTCACAAGAACATCGCGCACCTGGAGAAGGAGACGGGGAAGAAGTTTGGCGACAACACGAATCCGCTGCTGGTGTCGGTGCGGTCGGGTGCTCAGGTGAGCATGCCGGGGATGATGAACACGATTCTGAACCTGGGGCTGACCGATGCGTCGGTGACGGGGCTGGCGAACGCGACGGGGAACTCCCGGTTTGCGTACGACGCGTACCGGCGGTTGATCGACATGTTCGGCGACGTGGTGATGAACATCGACCACAAGCACTTCGAGGAGGCGTTGGCGAAGGTGAAGGCCAAGCACGGCGCCCGGATGGACACGGATCTCCCGTCTGAGGGGATGATCGAGGTGTGCGAGGAGTACAAGAAGGTCTATCAGAAGTTCAAGGGCGAGGTGTTCCCGCAGAACCCGTTCAAGCAGCTTGAGCTGGCGATCGAGGCGGTGTTCAAGAGCTGGATGGGCGACAAGGCGGTTTCGTACCGTCGCATCGAGAACATCCGCGGGCTGGCGGGCACGGCGGTAAACGTGCAGTGCATGGTGTTCGGCAACATGGGCAACGACTCGGGCACGGGCGTGGCCTTTACGCGGAACAACGCGACGGGCGAGAACCACTTCTACGGCGAGTTCCTGGTGAACGCGCAGGGCGAGGACGTGGTGGCGGGCATCCGGACGCCGCTGCCGGTCGACGACATGCCGAAGTGGAACAAGAAGGTGTACCAGCAGCTGCTCGAGATCAAGACGAAGCTCGAGAAGCACTACAAGGACATGCAGGACATCGAGTTCACGATCGAGAAGGGCACGCTGTTCATGCTGCAGACGCGCACTGGTAAGCGCAACGGCATGTCGGCGGTGCGGATCGCGTGCGACATGGCGCGTGAGCGGCTGATCGACGAGAAGACGGCGATCCTGCGGATTCCGGCGGGTGACATCACGCAGCTGCTGCTGCCGATGTTCGAGGCTTCGGCGAAGAAGAAGGCCGAGGTTCTGACGCGTGGTATTCCGGCGTCGCCGGGCGCGGCGGTCGGCAAGATCGCGTTCGATGCGCACGAGGCGGTCGAGCGGGCCCGCAAGGGCGAGAAGGTGATCCTGCTGCGTCACGAGACGAGCCCGGAGGACGTCGAGGGCATGCACGCGGCGGCGGGCATTCTGACCAGCACGGGCGGTCGGACGAGCCACGCGGCGGTGGTGGCGTGCGGCTGGGGCAAGTGCTGCGTGGTGGGCGCGGGCGAGCTGCACATCGACGAGGCGAAGGGGAAGGTGACCGTGAAGGGCCAGACCTTCGGCCGCGACGACGTGCTGTCGATCGACGGGTTCACGGGCGAAGTGATGGTGGGCACGGTTTCGCGGAAGGAGCCGGACAAGATTTCGGGCGACTTCCTGCAGGTGATGAAGTGGGCGGACAAGTACCGGAAGCTGGGGATCCGGACGAACGCGGACACGCCCGAGGATGCGCAGCGGGCCCGCGACTTCGGGGCCGAGGGCATTGGCCTGTGCCGCACGGAGCACATGTTCTTCGAGGGCGAGCGCATCAAGGCGATGCGTGAGATGATCCTGTCGGAGACGAAGGAAGCGCGCGTGAAGGCGCTGGACAAGCTGCTGCCGTTCCAGCGGGACGACTTCATCGGGATCTTCAAGGCGATGAAGGGTCTGCCGGTGACGATCCGCCTGATCGATCCGCCGCTGCACGAGTTCCTCCCGCACACCGACGAGGCCCAGGCCGAGATGGCGAAGGCGATGGGGATCCCGGTGGCGAAGGTTGCTCAGCGGGTGACGCAGCTGCACGAGGCGAACCCGATGCTGGGCCACCGCGGGTGCCGTCTGTGCGTGACGTACCCCGAGATCCTGGAGATGCAGGTGAAGGCGATCGTCGAGGCGACGATCGACTGCCTGCGGAGCAACATCAAGGCTCTGCCGGAGATCATGATCCCGCTGGTGGGCACGAAGCGCGAGCTGCAGGTGCTCCGCGAGGAGGTCGAGGCGACCATCGCGAAGGTGAAGGAGACCGAGGACTACAAGCCCCGGCTCGACATCAAGGTCGGGACGATGATCGAGATCCCGCGTGCGGCGGTGACGGCGAACGAGATCGCGGAGTCTGCGGACTTCTTCTCGTTCGGCACCAACGACCTCACGCAGATGACCTTCGGGTACTCGCGTGACGACATCGGCACCTTCCTGCCGGACTACCTGCGTCGCGAGTTGCTCCCCGCCGATCCGTTCCAGACGCTGGATCAGTCGGGCGTGGGCGCGCTGGTGGACATGGCCGTCAAGAAGGGCCGGGCCGTGAAGCCCGACCTGAAGGTCGGCATCTGCGGCGAGCACGGCGGCGATCCGAAGTCGGTGGAGTTCTGCCACCGCGTCGGGATGGACTATGTGAGCTGCTCCCCGTACCGCGTGCCGATCGCGCGTCTCGCGGCGGCTCAGGCCGTGCTTCGTGAGATGAAGTAAGGCGACCTGATACTGGTTGAATCGCACCGGGCCCCTGGGTGGGCCCGGTTTTCTTTTTGGACAATCGTGGGGAGGCGTGGCCCGGGTGTGGGTTGGGGCTCGCGGAGTGGTCCGGTCGACCATTCTGGAGATTCTCATGCATGTCCGCCGCGCCGTCGTTTCTGCTGCCGTTCTCGTGAGCCTTGCCGGATCTGCACACGCGACCATCCGGCAATGGATCATCGCTGGGGGTGGCAACTTCTCTCAGGCGACAGCGTGGTCACCGAACGGTGTGCCGGGGGCGGGCGATGAACTGCTTCTGACGTTTCCCGGGTTAGCGAACATCGCGTGCAACGGGCTGGCGGCGACGACGAGTATCGAGCAGTACCGGTCGGGCAACGTTCGATGGTCGTCGACGGTTCCGCACACGGTAACCTCGGTGTTCTCGATCGCGGCGTTGCCGGGGAACAGCGCTCAGTTCACGATTACTTCGGGAGAACTCGTCACGGGTACCACGCTGAGCTGCGGTCTTGGGGCCGGGTCCGTGGGCTCGCTGACTGTGGAAGGCGCGGCGTCGGTTCTGCGGCCGTCGGGTGCGGGCGCGAACCGGTTTGGTGGCTCGGCGGGGTCGGGGACGCTCAACGTCACCGCGGGGGGGCGGGTGCTTTCGTCGGGGGGCATCGAGTGTTCGTCGTCGGCCGCGCTCTCGAGTGCTGTGAACGTGACGGGCGCGGGGTCGCTGCTGGAGATCACGGGCGCGACGTCGGATCTGCTGATCGCGGCGACGGGGACGGCTCAGTTTCTGCTGGATCACACGGCGGTGTGCACCGTTTCGGATGATGTGTTTGTGGCGAATGCCGCGGGGGCGACGGGGGGGATGACGGTGACGGCGCTCGCCAGCGAGCCCACGCGATCCCGAATGACGATCGCGGGTGATTTGTTTCTCGCGCGGAACCTCACCTCCGCTCCGTCGGGCACGGCGACGTGCACGATCGGGCGGCACGCGGAGGTCACGGTGGGGGGGACTCTTTCGCTGGGAGATCCCGACGGCGGTACGGCGTCGCTGACGATTGCAAACTACAACACGGGAGGCCCCAACGGGACGCTGGTGTGCTCGGGGTTGGCGATCAGCACGGGGAGTCAGTTCGATCTGCAGGCGGGGCTGTTCCGCGTGAACGGGCCGATCACGGTTCAGGACGGTCAGTTCGTCGTGAACTCGAGCGTGCCCAACACGAACGGCTTCATGAACGTGACGGGCGCGTGCTCGGTCAACACGATCCGGATCGGCACCACGCACAACGGCAGCCTGACTTCAAGCGGTGTGACCAACTGCACGGGGGCCGTTTCCCTCGCGCAGAATGCTGGTTCGACGGGGCAGCTCACGATCCACACGGGCGGGTCGCTGACGTCGGTGGGGCAACTGCTCACCGTCGGGCAGAGCGGCAACGGGATCCTGAGTCTGACCGGGGGCGGTGCGGTGGCCGTCGGCGCGCTCACGGTTGGCGCGAACACGGGCTCGAACTCTTCGGTGTCGATCCAGGGGCCAGGCTCGATTCTGCATGTCTCGGGCACGACGAACATCGGGCGGTCGGGTGGGGGGAGTACGGCGGTTGTGACGGTCGCCGCGCCGGGACGGTTCACGGGCGGACCTGTTTCGGTCTGGCCGGGTGGCTCGATGTCGCTTTCGGGAGCGACGCTTGAATCTTCGGAACTGTCGCTGCGGGGGGGAACGCTCAGCGGCTTCGGCGCTGTCGCGGGCATCTGCATGGCGAATGGGTCGATCACACCGACATCCACGGGCCTCATCTTCAACGGTCCTACCGAAGTTCTGGCGCCCGTAACGGGTACCGCGGTCACGTTCAACGCCGGGCTCACGGCGCGGGGGACTTTGAACGCGAAGGTCACCACGGCCCCGGGCACGGTGAACAGGATGACAGCGCTTACGAACCTCGGTGACGGCTCCGCGACCGGTGCAAACCTGCGCGGACTTCTCGATATCGGCTCGAACGCGGTGAGTGTCCTCGACAGCAACGGCTTCGGCGGCGGGGATTTCAGCCTGCGACTTGGCTTCGGGACGATCTTCAGCGGTTCCGAGATGTCAATTGATCAAGGTGCATTGATCCGCGGCACGGGCGCGATTTCGACGTCGGGGGTGCGGCTGGCCGGCGACATCTATCCCGGCGACGTGAACGCCGTGGGTATCGGGACGATCAACGTGACCAATGCGCTCGGCCGCGGTTCTGCCGGTTTCGGGCACTACCACATCGACATCGCGAACGCGGGCGAGGGCGGTGCGGATGCGATCTACGCCGGCGGTGACATGGTGCTCGGGGGCAACGACGAGGGCGCGACGATCACGCTGAGTCTCATCAACGGCTACGTGCCGGTTCGTGGGACGATGATCCAGATTCTCGGAGCTGGCACGCGTGTGGGCACGTTTGCCAATGAGAACCTGCCTCTCGGTTGGTACATGGTCTATGCGGGCGATTCCGTGTTTGCGCTCTTCCCGTGCGAGTCTGATTTCAACAAGGATGGTGCTGTTGATGGCGACGATGTGATTGCCTTCTTCGCCGCGTGGGACGCGGGGATCGCCGAAGGTGATGTGACCGGGGACGGTGGGGTGGACGGCGACGACGTGATCTTCTTCTTTGAACACTGGGACAGCGGCTGCTGAACCCGGTCGCGCCGAAGTGACCCTCGGTGCATGGTGGATCTCTGGTGCATGTGCGAGCCGGGCCCCTCAGTGGGCCCGGCTTTCTTTTGGGAGAATTCGGGGGGAGGCGTGGCCCGGGCGGCGGGTGTGGCTCGCGGAGTGGGGGAACCCAAGGAGCCGTTCGATGCCGAGTAACCGTTGCCGCGTTTCTGTCGCCATGATGCTGGCCTGCGTTGCGGGGAGCGCGCAGGCGACGATCCGCGTCTGGAGTCTGGCGACCGGGGGCAACTTCTCGACGGCGACGAACTGGTCGCCCAGCAGCGTGCCGCAGCCCGGCGATCAGTTGATCGTGGACCTCGTTGGGACCAACACCTTTGTGTGCGATGGGCTGGCGCCGGAGACGAGCATCGAACAGTGGCGGCGGGGGACGATGAACTGGAGCACGACGAGCCCGCACACGGTGACGGGGACCTTGGCCGTGGCGGGGCTGAGCGGGCTGGTTGGGACGTTGCGGATCACCTCCGGTGAGATGATCACCTCCGGGTTCTTGCGGGTGGGTGAAGGAAATGGTGCGGTCGGCACGCTGACGCTCGAAGGTCCAGACTCGCTGCTGACCTGCGGCCCGAACGCCGCCACGTTCATCGGGAGTCCGGGGACGTCGGCCCGGGGCACGCTGAACGTCAACCTGGGTGCTCGCGTGGTGTCTTCGCGCGATCTCGAACTCCACTCCGGTACGACGATCGGCAGTCGTTTGAGTGTGAACGGGGCAGGGTCTTCGGTGACGCTGCTCGGCCCCGACGCCGACCTGATCGGCGGGCGATTGACCGGCGGATTCAACGAGATCGTCGTGCTCAACGGCGGCAGCATCGCGACGCAAGCGAGCGTGTTGCTGGGGAGAACGCAGAGCGAGGGTGGGACGCTGCGGCTGGGTGATGCGACTTCGACCACGCCGACGACGCTGACGGTCGGGGGCGATCTGCGGTTGGGCAACAATCCGGCGGGTGGGAATGGCGGATTCGGTTCGGCGGAGTTCCTGCGCCGCTCGATGGTGTCGGTCGCCGGGGACATCTATCTCGGCGATGACTCGCCGGGCAACCCGTGCACGATGACGATCAACCAGACCGCGGGCGGCCCCTTCTCGGTCTCCTGCCGCGATTTGCATCTGGGCGCCAACGGCGTGCTCGCGCTGGAGGATGGGCGTTTCAACGTGAACGGTTCGCTGCTTGTCCACAGCGGGAACTTCGTGTTGGACACGTCGACCTCGTCGGGCGGCGGGTTCATGGTTCTCCTCGGCAACGCGCCGCTCAACACGCTGCGTGTGGCGGTGGCGCACAGTGGTTCGCTGATCTCGCTCGGGAGAATCACCTGTGATGCGGGTGTGACGGTGGGGGAGCAAGCGGGATCGTTTGGGCAGCTGGACATCCATACGGGAGGCGAGCTTGCCGCGGGGGGGAACCTGGAGGTCGGCCGCGCGGGGCACGGGATCTACTTCTGCTCGGGCCTTGCCAGCACGGCGGTGAATGAGTTGCTCGTGGGGAGCGCGGCGGGCGGTCTGGGCGAGGTCTTTGTTGACAACGCGTCGATGTCGTGCGCGCAGGCGGCGTTCGGGCGAGTTGGGGGCGGGAGCTCGGCGACGATGAACTTCGGTGTAGGTGCGGACTACTCGTGCACGGGCTCGACGGTGCTCAATCCAGGGAGCACGGTGAACTGGGCGGGTGACACGTACGTCAGCGGGAGAACGCTCATGTCGGGCGGCACGCTGAACGCGGCGGGCGTACTCGGCGGTCGCATCGGTGGTGGGAGCGGCGTCATCGTCGCGAACCAGGACCTCACGCTCGGAGACGGGACGCGTCCCGACGGGTACGAGACCGGCGCGACGCTTGTCGTCGGTCCGCACGATGTGACCGTTGGCGATGCGGATCGCGCGGTCGGGAGCGTGACGATCGCGGGCGGTGCGCTGGGGGCGCTGAATGGGTGGGAGATCCCGGGAGACGGTTCGCTCGAGGGCTTCGGAACGATGGGCGAGTGCGTGGCGCGCGGTCCCATTCGCCCGACCGGCAACGGGCTTGTGTTCGAAGGGCTGGCCACGACTTCCGGGGGCATCGACGGGACATCTGTTGTCTTTAGACATGGGTTGATCGCGGAAGGCGAGGTGAGCGCCCAGGTGTCCACGTTGCCGGGCACATTCACCGTGATCACCGGGCCGGCGACGATCGGTGATGGGTCCGCACTCGGCGCCGACCTGCACGGCACGCTGGTGACCAGCGATGACGCTTTGGTTCTGAGGGACGACGACGGGATTGGCGGCGGCGACTTCAGCCTCACACTGGGGTTCGGCACCGTGTTCGTTGAGAGCGTGGTGCGGATCGACCCGGGTGCCTCGCTGCGTGGCGTGGGCTTCGTGGATTCGCCGCGGCTTGCGGTGGGCGGGGACATCTACCCCGGCGCGCACGACGGGGATGACGTCGGCGCGATCAACACGTCGGGCTTGCTGCGGCCGTCGGGGCGGTTTGCGCACTTCCACATCGACCTCGCGGGTGCGGGCGAGGGCCAGGCGGACGCCGTGTTTGCGGGTGGCGGGATCGTGCTTTCGGACGGCACAGAGGGCGCGACGCTCACGGTGCGCGAGATCAACGGGTATGCGCCCGGGGTGGGGGACCGCATCCAGATTCTGGGGGGCCCGGTGATAGACGGGGAGTTTGAGTCGGTGAACGCACCCATCGGCTGGACGGTGGAGTACGAGTCGACCGGTGTTTTCCTGCGCTACGGGTGCGAATCGGACTTCACCGGGGACGGCGCGGTGGATGGCGACGACGTGATCGCGTTCTTCGAAGCGTGGGACTCGGGCGCGATCGAGGGGGACGTGACGGGCGATGGCTCGACGGACGGCGACGACGTGATCTTCTTCTTCGGGCACTGGGACAGCGGGTGTTAAGGGTCTGACGGGGCCGAGGTTGACGATTCCCAAAAATCTGCGAGGATGGGTGGTTCCGGGACGCCCGGGCGGTGCCTCGTGGATTGGGGGAGAATCGGGGAATCATGACCGGGCAGTTCCTGCGGTCGCTTGTTGTGTGTTTGGTGCTCGCCGGTCTGGCCGCGGTCGTGCGGGCTCAATGCGGCCCTGAGCTCATCACGAGGTTTGCTCAGCCGGTCGAGAAGATCGCCACCATCGACGCCTCTCGCGTGATCGTGGCTCGCGGCGACCGGCTCGAGATCTTCGGCGTCTCCACCCCGTCGAGCCCGACGTTCCTCGGCGGTGTGACCCTTCCCGATCGCATCCGCAAGCTCGAATGCAACTCGACGCGGGCGTGGGTGGTGACCGAAACAGCGACGGGTGTCGCGACGCTCCGTGTGTTCTCGATCGCTTCGAACACGCCGGCGCAGACGAGCGTGAACGCGGTCGGTAGCGATGCTGATCCCGTTGGTGACATCTCGTACAGCGTGGACCTCGGCTCTGGCACGATGCAGATCGTGGACTTCTCTTTCGGTGAGTTCCCGCTGTTGCTTGGGCAGTGGTCGACGAACTGGGCCGGGTACGACCGCGTGCGCGTCACGGTCATCGGCTCGCGCGCGTTCGTGGCGCTGCGCGACGATGACGAGCAGCGATCGACGCTGCAGGTCGTGAGCGTCGCCGATCCGGAGTTCCCCGTTCTCGTAGGGCAGTTTTCCGACATCGGCCTGCCGGACTTCGGCGCACTCGCGGCGACCGGGAACATCGTGTACGCCTGCCGCGGCGAGCGGCTCGACGTGCTCAATCTGAGCTCGCTCCCGAACATCCAGCGTTCGTCGACCTTCGCCGATGAAGCTCGCTGGGTCGGGATCTCTGGAACGACGTTGTATGTCGGCGCGTACTACTCGGGCGTGAAGGCGTACGACATCGCGACCAATGTCATCTCGCCGCCCTTGCTGGGGAGCTTCGTGCTGGAGGGGCGCTGCGTGTGGGGTTCTTTCGGGACGTCGAGGTTGTACGCCGCGGCGGACGGCGGCGGCTTTGAGATCCTGAACACGACGAACCCGGCGGCGATGACGCGGCTTGGGTGGATGGACAAGGCGATCGGCGAGGTGCGCGACATTCAGACGGTGGACGCGGGGTTCACGTACCTGCTGGACACGGTCGGTTTGCGCGTGGTGAACACGACGAATCCGGCGGCGCCGGCGATCCTGCGGAGCATCCCGCTCATCGGCACGAGTCCTGACACGAACTGCGCGGCGCGGGTGCTGCGTGTGGGGATCGGCAACCTCTACATCACAGGGTGCGGCGGGTCGTTATGGGTGTACAGCCTCGCGAACGCGAACAACCCGGCGCTCGTTTCGCTCACGCACGGGCTGGGGTGCGACTACGACCTGCGGCAGGTGGGGAGCTTCCTCTACGGCGGCGGGCAGGGCGGTCTTCGGATCATCAACGTGACGAATCCGGCAAGCCCAACGCTCGCGGGGACGTACACCGCGGGCGGGGTTGTGACCCAGGTGGAGGCTGCGAACGGGTTGTTGTACGTGGGGACACGGGACAACGGGCTGTGGATCATGGACGATGGGAATCCCACGGTGCCGCAGCTCATCGGGTTTCTGGGCAACAGCCCCGGCGTCTTCGAGGGGTTGCGGGTCGATGCCGCGACGGCGTACACAATGGATTCGAACCCGGGCGTGCTGACGGCGATCAACATCTCGAACTCGAGTTCACCGAGCGTTATCGCTGAGGTTCCGGCGGACGGCACGGCGGGGGATTCGGTTGATCGGCGGGGCAGCACGTTGCTTTACGCCGAGGCGAGGAAGGTGAAGTTCGCGGATGTGTCCGTGCCGGGCGAGATCGTCAGGACCGGCGAGTTCCCCGTGGGGAATCCGCGCTGGCTTTCGCAGGCCGCGGACCTGAACTCGTCGTGCGCGGTGGTCGCGGGCACCGAGTGGGTCACGAACTTCAGCAACGCGACGCCGGGGCACTTCGACGGAGGCCTGTATCTGCTGAGCGCGCCTACCCAGTGGAAGCCTGACTGGGTGCAGTACCCTTCGGACACCACCACGTGCCAGGGCGGCTTCGTCGAGTTCGAGACGGACTGGCGCGCGAACCCCGGGGTGACGCAGTACCGCTGGTGGAAGGGCAACGTCGCGATGGTCGACACGGCCCGGATCCTCGGGACCGCATCGTCCCGGTTGGTGATCACGCAGGCGCAGCCCTCTGACGCGGGTCACTACCGCTGTATCGTGTACAACTCGTGCGGATCGACGGAAGGTCCGTCCGTCCAGCTGACCATCTGCGTCGGCGACTTCGACTGCTCGGGCGGCGTGGACGGCGACGATGTGATCGCGTTCTTCGGCGCGTGGGACGCGGGGCTGATCGAAGCGGATGTGAACGCGGATGGATCGGTGGACGGTGACGATGTGATCGTCTTCTTCGCGGGGTGGGACGCGGGGTGTTGAGCGGCTCGGGGTGGCCGACGGTACCATGGTCGCATGGAAACACCGCGTGATCTGCCGCGAACGATTGGCTTTCTGGGTGCCGCTGGCATCATGGTCGGGGTGACGATCGGGAGCGGGATCTTCCGGACGCCCTCGGACATCGCGGGGCAGATCGGTGCGCCGTGGCTGATCCTGCTGCTCTGGGTTGGGGGCGGGGTGCTCTCGCTCTTCGGGGCGTTGACGTTTACCGAGCTGGCGGTGATGTTCCCGCGTTCTGGCGGCGTGTACAACTTCCTGCGCGAGGGGTACGGGCGGGCGGTGGCCTTTACGTTCGGCTGGACGTACATGCTGCTGACGAAGCCGTTCGCGGCATCGGCGATCGCGGTGGTGACGATCGAGTATCTGGCGCGGATGTTCGGCATCACACTGACGCGCTGGGAGCTTGCCGGCGCGGTGTGCGCTGAGCTCGTGGTGCTGACCGCGCTGAACACGCTGGGGATGCGGCTGGGCGCGGGGGTGGGGGCGTTTCTGACCGCGTTGAAGATGATTGCGGTTGGCGCGATCGCGGTGCTCGCGTTTGTGTTGCCGGCGTCGTCCATGGAGAACGTGCGAGAAGCGGAGCAGCTCGTGCCGCTGTGGATGGGGATCACGGCGGCGATGAGTTCGGTGCTGTGGTCGTACGACGGCTGGTCGGATGTGGGGAGCGTGGCGGGAGAGGTGAAGGATCCGCAGCGGACGCTGCCGCGGGTGTATCTGGTGGGGACGCTCGCGGTGATTGCTTTGTATCTGCTGGTGAATGTGGCGTACATGATGGTGATCCCGGTGGCGGAGATGCGAACGGCGGCGGTGGGTGAGTCCGGGGTTGCGGCGCGTGCGATGGAGGTGCTGGTTGGGCCGCGGGGGTCGATGATCGTGAGCGCGATGATCGTGCTTTCGACGCTGGGGGCGACGCACGCCTCGATCATCACGGGGGCGAGGGTGACGTTCGCGCAGTCGCAGGACGGCCTGCTGTACCGGTTTCTTTCGCGTGTGAGCGGCAAGACGCAGACGCCGGCGGTGGCGCTCTGGACGCAGTGCGGGCTCTCGTGCACGGCGATCACGGTGCTGGGCGGGTTTCAGGCGCTGGCGGGCGGGTTCGTCTTCACGATGTGGATCTTCTACGGGATGGCGGGGGCGGCGATCTTCATCCTGCGTGCGAGGCGTCCGGGCGCGGAGCGAGCGTTCCGTTGCCCCGGGTACCCGGTGGTTCCGGCGGTGTTTGTGCTTTCGGCGGGTGCGATGACGGTGCTGTCGATCGCGAACGAGCCGAGCAAGACGCTGCCGTGGCTTGGAGTTCTGGTGGTCGGACTGCCGGCCTACGTGCTGTGGACGAGGCTGGGCGGGGGGCGGTCGTCGGAAGTGGCGTGAGTGGGGTTCACACCGGGTCCGGGATGTGGTAGGATGCTGGTTCGGCCGTTCGGCCAGCACAGGGGTCTTGACATGAAATGCACTCGTAGGTGCCGGAAACCCGGGCGTGGCTTCACGCTCATCGAACTGCTCGTGGTGATCGCGATCATCGCGCTGCTGATCGGCATCCTGCTGCCCGCGCTGGGCCAGGCCCGAAAGGCGGGGCGGCTGAGCGTGTGTACCTCGAACCTGAAGCAGTTCGCGGTGGCGACGTCGTCCTACGCGGCGGACGCGCAGGATCGCCTCTGGAGCTTCACGTGGCAGGCGGGCACGCCGCTGCCGAGCCAGTACGCGGACCTCCGTGGTCCCGCGGGATCCGATCTGGATGCCGCGGCGTGCCAGGCCATCGACATTCTGAGGCGACGCGCGGACCGGGAGGACATCCAGTTCATCGAGAACTGGATCCCGCAGATCCTGTACAACCACATCGTGCTGCAGGACTATCTCGCGTCGCGGCTGCCGGAGAAGATGGTGTGCTGCCCGGAGGACAAGCAGAGGGCGGCGTGGCAGGCAGATCCGCAGGCGTTCGACCGGGGCGAAACGACCCCGCTCGCCCCCGAGCAGGGTGAGAATCGCGGCAAGCGCTGGCCGTACAGCTCGAGCTACGAGTGCGTGCCCGCGTCGTTCTCGCCGGATCGCGGGGATCGTCCGAACTACTCCACGGTGACGCAGGCCGGATCACATCGGTACTACACCTACACCAACATCCAACGCTCCGGGCAGATGTTCGGACGCCGGAAGCTGACGGACGTGCAGTTCACGTCGTCCAAGGTCCACCTGTACGAGACCTTCGCGCGGCACTTCGGCAAGGTGCCGATGTTCTACGCGTTCCAGCAGGCCCGCAGCCCACTGCTGTTCTTTGACGGGTCGGCCTCGGTGCGCACGACCTCGGACTCGGGGCGTGGTGTTGATCCACTCACGCCGAGCCGCGCGTTCCCGATGACGTTCGCGTTTACGCCCGGAGATTGGGAGGCCCCGGTCCTGGGCGCGGGAGCGTCCACGACGGTCTACGGGCACTTCCGTTGGACTCGCGGCGGGTTGCGCGGCGTCGATTTCGGTGGTCCGGAGTTCAACACCGCTTCGTGGCGTTAAGAAAGCGTGAAGACGGCGTTTCGGCCTTGTTTCACGGGGTCGGGCGCTGACGATTCCTTCATGAATCTCCTCACGCGATGGGTGGCGGTTTGGTCTTCGTTGGTGCTTTCGGGCGCGGCAACCGCGCAGGTCGAACTGGTGGCGAGGATCGCGGTTCCCGGGACCGAGCGTGACCTGTCGCGCAACCGCGCGGTCGCGTCTTCCGGGGTGCCGCAGAACCGGCTGGGGGGGTTTGGATCGGCGATTGACTTCGATGCCGCGAGTGGGCAGCTTTGGACCGTCGCCGATCGTGGGCCGGCGGATGGGGAGTCGGTCTATCGGTGTCGGGCCCAGGTGTTTGATCTGGACCTTGCAGGCAAGAAGCTGACGCTGTCGCGGACGTTGATGCTGACGCGTGCGGACGGCGTGGAGTTCGTCGGCGACGTGCGGGCGTTGGCGGGGGCACAGACGGATCAGCTTCGGCTGGACCCTGAAGGCGTTCGTCTGGTCCCGGGCGGCATGGTGGTGAGCGAGGAATACGGGCCGTTCATCGACGTGTTCGATCGGGACGGGAAGCAGAAGGCTCGGCTTGCGCCGCCGGCGAAGTTCATGGTGAAGCAGCCCGCGGACACGCCCGAGGGGGAGATGCCCCCGAACAACTCGGGCGGACGGCAGGCCAACCGCGGGTTCGAGGGGCTCGCGCTTCACGTGGACGGGACGAAGGTACTCGCGATGTTGCAATCGCCGCTGCTGCAGGACAGCGCGATGGATGCACGGATGAAGCGGGTGGGGCTCGGAGTGCGCGTGCTGGAGATGTCCTTGGATGGAACGACGACGCGCGAGTTCGTGTATGTGCTGGAGAAGCCCAAGAACGGGGTCAGCGAGATCCTCGCGGTGGACGCGGAGCGGTATCTGGTCCTTGAGCGTGACGGTGATGCCGGGCGTGAGTGCAAGTCGCGTGCGGTGTACGTTGCGACGACGCGCGGAGCGGTCGACGTGAGCGGCGTGGAGTCGCTGCCCATCGAGGGCGCGGGTCCTGGCGCGGGCGGGATGGCCAAGGAGCCGTTCATCGACTTCCTTGACCCGAGCTTCGGGCTCGCGGGCGACACGATGCCGGAGAAGATCGAGGGCCTTGCGTGGGGGCCGACCTTGCCCGATGGACGCGCGACGCTTCTGGTGTCGACGGACAACGACTTCAAGGCGGAGTACGAGAGCTGGCTGTGGGTCTTCGCCTTTGATCGCGCGGCGTTGCCGGCGGCCGACGCGATCGGCGCGCTCAACCCGTGAAGATCGGTGAGGTCGGGAGAACCTCGGTGTGCGGGCCGCGCTGGACCACGTGGGTGTAGCCGCTGCGGAGTGATGCGGCGCCGCACTGACCGTCCTTGCGGAGCGCGTAGACGGTCACGTTGAAGCTGGGTTCGCCGCGGTCGTTGAGGAGGCGGGGTTCGCGGGTGTTGCGGGCGAGGCGCTGGAGGGCCTGGCGTGCGGCGTCGGTGGGGGAGAGTCCGGCCTCCATGGCGCGGACGGTGTCGTAGGCGATGCAGTTGTGGAGGGAGGCCTCGCCGCGCCCGGTTGCGCCGGCCGAGCCGATAGCGTTGTCGACGAAGATGCCGGCACCGACGAGCGCGGAGTCGCCGACGCGACCGGGGATCTTGTACGAGAGGCCGCTGGTGCTGGTGCAGGCGAAGAGGTTGGAGTCGGCGTCGAGGCCGGAGACGTGGATCGTTCCCCAGGTGCGTGGGATGTGTGCTCCGGCGTGCTGTGCGCCGCTGGTGTTGGAGGCGACACCGGCGTCGAGGGCGTGCCCGAAGGAGCTGCGTGTGTCGGAAGGGCCGATCCAGGCGTCGGCGGTGCTGAGGTTCGCCTTCCACGCGAGCCAGGCTTCTCGAGCCTGCGGGGTGAGGAGATTCTCCTCGGAGAAGCCAACCTGCCGCGCGAATCGCAGTGCACCCTCGCCGACCAGAAGGGCGTGGTCGGTTCGGCGGAGGACTTCGAGCGCGACGGCGGCGGGGTTGCGGATGCGTTTGAGCGCGGCGACGGCTCCGGCTTTGTGCAGCGGCCCGTGCATCACGGAGGCGTCGAGTTCGACTTCGCCTTCTTCGTTGGGCAAGCCGCCGTAGCCGACGGTCATTTCGGTGGGGTCGTCTTCGACGAGGGCGACGCCCTTGACGATTGCGTCGAGGAGCGGCGTTCCGGCGCGGGCGAGTTCACTTGCACGGGCGGTTGCGGGTGCGCCGTTCCAACTCGCGACGAGGACGGGGAGGTGCTGGTTCACCGTGGATGGTTGGGTGTCAGCGGGAGAGGGGCAAGTAGGCGAGGACGGCGTCTGTGGCGCGACGGGTGTCTTCGCGGAGATTGCGGGCCTCTTCGGCGAGCGGGCTCTCGATGGAATCGTTGAGGGCCTGCGTCGGATCGGCGGCGGGGAGGAAGGGAATTCCCGAGCCCATGATGCCGATGGTGGGGGGCTTGTTGGCGACGGAGAACCAGGTGATCCCGGCGAGGAGAAGTGCCGCGGCGGCGGCGAAGAAGGGCGCGGGGCCGACGCGACGGAGGACCAGAAGGTGATCGGGCTGTGTGTCGGCGATGGCGGCGTTGATGCGGTCGGCGAGGCCGGCGGGAGAGGACTGGGAGAGGCGAGGGGCGGAGCTGCGGAGAAGATCGTCGACTCGGAGTTGCCGGGTGAACTCTGCGCGGACGGAGTCGGAGGACTCGGCGGGGAGAGGGCGGTCGTCGTCGACGGCTTCGGAGAGGATGACGGCTTCGTCGCGGTTCAGCATGAGAGTCCTCCGACAACCTTGCCCGTGAAGGGCGGGAGATTCTGAGATTCGGACTGTGTGCGGGCGGGATCGAGATCGGTGCCGGCGAGATGGCCGGCGAGGGCTTGTCGAGCGCGGAAGAGCGCGACGCGGACGCCGACGGCGGTCTTGCTCACGACGCTGGCGATCTCGGAGATGGAGAGGTCCTCGGCGTAGCGGAGCCAGAGGATGTTGTGTTGCTCGGGGGTGAGTTCTTCGGCGGCGAGTTTCCAGAGGCGGGAGCCGAGCGAGATCGTCGCGTCGTCGACTTCCGCGCCGCGTGGGGCCTCGTTGGCGTCGAAGTCCTCGGTGGTCTTCATGCGGCCGTGCTTGCGGTGGTGGCTGACGGCCATTCGCGAGGCGATGGTGAAGACCCAGGTGGAGAACCGCCACGCGGGGGTGTAGTCGTTGATTCGTTCCCAGGCGCGGGTGAGGGCGTCTTGCGTGAGTTCGGCGGCGTCGTCGGGGATGCGGACGCGCTGGAGTAGGAAGTTGAAGAGGCGGGGCTCGAAGCGGCGGACGAGTTCGCCGAAGGCGTCGCGATCCCCCTTTTGCGCGCGGATCGCGAGGGCCTCGGGCTCGAGCTCCGAGTACTTCACGGGCGTGGGGATGTTCTTCGCGGGCTTCACGGCGTCACTTGGGCTTTGCGGTGGGTTCGTTGGGTGTGGCGGGCGGGTCCTTCGCGAGCAGGTCCATCACGCGGATGACTTCCTTCGCGGGATGTTCGGCGTCGAAGTTGAAGGCCGATTCTGTCGTGGAGAGCTTGGCGGAGGCCATGAGGCTGTCGATCTCGCTCGCGAGGTCGGGGCGGGCGCGGAAGCCGAGCTTCGCGACCGCCATCATTCCCTGGACCATGTCGCGGATGTTCGCGGCGTCCTTCGGGGAGGCGGCGTCCATGCGGACGTGGGCGAAGAGCGTCACGTCGGATGTGGCCCGGGATTCGCCGACGTCGATCGAGAGCGATGTCGCGGCCTTCAGCACCTGGGCGCGCGGGCTTTCGTCGGAAGCGCCGGCGATGTCGCGCACCGCGGCGAAGAAGAAGGACCCTTCGCGGGGGCGACGGTCGGTCAGGGCGAGCGTCGCTTCGGCGGCGCGGGAGGGTTCGACCAGGGGGATCGCGGAATCGAGGTCGGCCTCGGAGCCGGTGAAGATCAGGGCGCGGGTGTCGCTGGTTGGGCGGAGTATGGCGGCGTGCCACGACTTGCCGTTGTCGGTCCAGGACATCCGCGTGATGGTTGGGGAGGCTGTGGCGGTGAAGCCGGGGAGCTTCGCCGCGGCGAGCCGCTCGGGGAGCTGGTCGGTGGCGGTGGAGGTGATGACGATGGCGGCGCCGGAGCGTTGGACGTGGTCGCGGCCGAAGACGGTGATGCCGTGGATGTCGGTGAAGGGGTCGAGTCCGAAGCGGGCGGTGAAGTCGTCGAGGGCGGCGCGGAGTTCGGGGGGCATGGAGGTCCGCATGAAGGTGCAGACCGGGGAGGTCGCGGCGGCGTCCATGTCGAGGTGGGCGGCCCAGATGGCGTCGGCGGGGATGAGGCGGGGGTCGAGGGGGCCGGCGAGGGCGGGCGTGGAGAGGGGAGTCGCGAGGGAGATCGCGGCGAGGAGAGCGCGGGATGGGGGGAGCCTGAACCGCATGGTGTCGTCCTGGTGGCCCTCTGGCCGGAACGGTATACGCGGGGGGTGCGGGGGAGGTTACCCCTACAGGAGCCGGATGGGGGCGAAAAAGGGCACGGGCGGCCCGAGGTGGGCCGCCCGTGCGGAGAAGCAGAGTTACCGGGCAGGTGGATTAGAACATGACCTGCATCTGGAGGCGGAGCTGGATCTGGCCGTCTTCGCCATCGGCGAGGAGGCCGGTGCCCGTGGTGGGGCTGACGATGGAGAGGTCGGCCTCGGGGTTGAAGTAGTAGACGACGTCGCCGGTGAACTTGACGGCGTGGCTCTCGGGAGAGATGTAGTAGTTCACGCCACCGGTGACGGTGTGGAAGGTGTCGTCGGTGGCAACGCTGGCGGCGCGATCGGCGTCGGCCCAGGTCACGTCGAAGCGGGCGAAGAGTTCGGTCTGGTCGGAGACGAAGTAACCGGCCTGGAGGACCATGCCGAAGTCGTTGAAGTCTTCGGAGGCGGTGGCGGCGTCAACGTTGCGCCAGATGCCGGCGGCGTAGATGTTCCAACCCTGGCCTTCGACCTGGGTGTCGATCACGGCGGAGGCGAGGGACTGATCGGGGGTGCCACCGGTATCGCCGCCGTCCTGGTAGTGGAACGCGGCGCCGATCATCCCGGTGTAGTCCTGGGAGCGGAAGGAGGTGAAGTCGTCGAAGCGCTTGAAGTCTTCGCCGGCGAACATCCAGTCGGCGCGACCGGTGAGGGCGAAGTCGGCCTCGCGGCTGCTGTCGAAGTCGGTGTTCAGGGTGTTGAAACCGTCGGAGAACGCGCCGGTGAGGCGGAACTGGTCGGCGAGGTACTCGAGCTGGACGATCTGGGAGCGGCCCTGGGTGAAGACGCCGTGGGTGGTGGAGGCTTCGGCGGCGAGCTGGTTGCTGTCGCTGATGTTCTCTTCACGGAGGAAGGGGAGCTTGAACTGACCCCAGCGGGCGGTCATGCCGTTCTCGAACTTGTACTGGGCGTAGGCGTCGACGAGGCCCCACTCACCGGTGGCGCGGTTGACGTCCATCTGGATCTGGTAGGTGAGGTTCTTGTCCCAAATGCTGCCGCCGGCGCGGAGTCGGGTGCGACGCATCTGGAAACCCTGGGTGAACTCGTCGTTTGCACCGGGGGCGGTGTCTTCGTCACGGAAGTTGGCGTTGTAGCGGAACTGGAAGTGGCCGCCGATCCAGAGGGAGTTGGCCTTGTCGCCGCTGTAGATCGTGAACCTGCCCTTCTCGTAGCCAGCGCCACCACCTTCGCCCAGGAGGCTGGAGCGGGTCGCCGCGTCGGCGGCGAGCTCGGCTTCGTACGCGCGAGCATCGGTCTGACCGATGGCGGGCGCGGCGGCGAGGCCGCAGAGGGTGGCGATCACGAGAGCGTTCCTGCTGTTCATCATCGAATCTCCTTTGCTGCCCGAAGTCCGTGCGAAGTGCCGGAGGGCAAGGTCCGCAAACCAACCATAGTCTCGCAGAAGCCGGGGGCGACACGCAAGTCGCGCTCCCGCGGGGGAGGGGGCCCAAGCTGGGGCGAGGGGCAATATTGTGACTGTGTGAAGACGCGGGGACAGGCTGTCAAGGGGTTCTTGTTGCAGTCTTAGCGCAAGGACGAAGGGGTCGCGAAGGGTGCGAACCTAGAACAATGGGCCTACGAATCAGGCGAATCGGCACCCCCCTTGTAAGGGGGTTGAGCGAGAACTTCGCGAGGCGGTTCGGGGCAGGAGCATCCGATGGTCACTGGAACGAAGTTGAGCGTTGCGGTCATGGTCGGGCTGGCGCTGACCGGTCGGGCGATGGCCCAGACTGAGATCAAGGTCGACGGTTCGAGCACGGTGTTCCCGATCACCGAGGCGGTGGCGGAGGAATTTCAGGCTGCCCAGAAGAAGGCGGGCAAGGATGTTCGGGTGACGGTCGGCATCTCGGGCACCGGCGGCGGGTTCAAGAAGTTCGTCCGCGGGGAGATCGACATCGCGGACGCGTCTCGCCCGATCCTGGCGAAGGAGATGGAAGAGGCCAAGAAGAACGGGATCGAGTACATCGAGCTGCCGGTTGCGTTTGACGCGCTGACGGTGATGGTGAACCCCAAGAACACCTGGATCACGCAGTTCACGGTGGCGGAACTGAAGAAGATCTGGCACCCGGATGCGCAGGGCAAGGTGATGCGGTGGAACGAAGTGAACCCGGCGTGGCCTGATCAGCCGCTGAAGCTGTACGGTGCGGGTTCGGACTCGGGAACGTTTGACTACTTCACGGAGGCCGTGAACGGCAAGTCGAAGCTGAGCCGCACGGACTACACCGCGAGCGAGGACGACAACACGCTGGTGCAGGGCATCGCGACGGACAAGAACGCCCTGGGGTACTTCGGCTACGCGTACTACGCTGACAACCAGGATAAGCTCAAGGCTGTTCCGGTGGTGAACGCTGAGGGTAAGGCGATTGCGCCGACTTCGGCGGCGGTGAAGGACGGCAGCTACAACCCGCTCGCTCGTCCGATCTTCATCTACGTGAACAAGAAGTCGCTGGACAAGCCCGAGGTGAGGCAGTTCGTCGAGTTCTACCTGAGCCAGGCTCCGGCGCTGGTTGAGGAAGTCAAGTACATTGCGCTGCCCTCGAACGCCTACGAGTCTGGGCTTGCCCGTCTCAAGAACGGCGAGGTCGGCACGTGCTTCGGCGGCCACTCTGAGGCCGGCCTGCACATCGACGAGCTCTTCAAGCGGCCGCTGACCTCCGAGGTGAAGGCGACCGACAGCAAGAAGTAATTGGTGCTAGGATCTTCCACGACGACGCCTCGGAAACGGGGCGTCGCTCGCTTGCCAAGGTTTTCCGCTGGAAGGTCACCCGTTGCACAATCACAAGCCCCTGGATCCACGAGCAGTGCAGGTGCCCCGGGCGGTGGGTGCCGCGGCGGCCGATCGCGCACGCCGCCGGGCGCAGTTTCGGTCGCGGGTGGCGGAGTCGATACTGTTTCTGGCGGCGGTCTTTTCGATCTTGGTGACGATCGTGATCGTGGTGACACTGGTTTGGGAGTCGGTCGGATTCTTCCGGCATATTCCGATCCTGGAGTTCTTCACGGGTGGGCAGTGGTCGCCGACGTTTGACAACGCGAACTACGGGATCAGGCCGTTGATCCTGGGGACGCTGGTGACGACGGCGATCGCGTTGATGGTGGCGGTGCCGGTGGGGACGATTGCCGCGATCTGGCTGAGCGAGTACTGCCCGCACAGGGTTCGCGAGGTGATCAAGCCGGCGATCGAGTTGCTGACGGCGGTGCCGACGGTGGTCTTCGGGTACTTTGCGCTGAGCTTTGTGACCCCCTTCCTGCAGAAGCTGTACCCGGACTTGCCGGGGGCGAACATGCTCTCGGCGGGTCTGGTGATGGGCGTGATGATCGTGCCGTACATCGCGTCTCTCAGCGAGGACGCAATGAAGGCTGTGCCGAGTCATCTGCGAGAAGGTGCGTACGCGCTGGGGGCCACGCGGGTTCAGGTCGCGTGGAGGGTCGTGTACCCGGCGGCCTTCTCGGGGGTGACGGCGGCGTACATTCTGGCGATCTCCAGGGCACTCGGCGAGACGATGATCGTGGCGATCGCCGCGGGCATGCAGGCGAACGACACCATCAACCCGCTCGAGCCGGCCCAGACGCTGACGGCCTTCATTGTGTCGGTGAGCGGCGGGGATCTGCCGCACGAGAGCATCGGGTACCAGTCGATTTTCGCGGCCGGGCTGACGCTCGTGCTGATGACGCTGGTCTTCAACATCCTGGGCTATCGGCTCCGCAAGCGGTTCCGGGAGGCGTACTGATGCAGGACCTGGCTGCGAACATCGCGAAACGGCGGCGCTGGGACGTCGCCTTCGGGGTTCTCGGTGCCCTGCTGGTGTGCCTTGCGCTCGGCGTGCTCGTGCTGTTGATCTCGGATCTGGCCCGGGATGGCTCGTCGCGGTTTGGGTGGGACTTTCTGACCTCGTTCCCGTCGCGGCACGCGGCGAAGGCAGGGATCAAGTCCGCGCTCGTGGGCACCTGTCTGGTGATGGTGGTGACGGCGACGCTGGCGATTCCGCTGGGGATCGCGACGGGCGTGTACCTCGAGGAATACGCCCGCAAGAACCGGCTGACGACGATCATCGAGATCAACATCGCGAACCTCGCGGGCGTGCCCTCGATCATCTGGGGGCTGATGGCGCTGGGTGTGCTCATCTACCAGTGGGAGCGGTTCCTCGGTGATCCCAACGACGGGGTTGCCGGACTGGGGCGCAGCGTGCTGACGGCTGGGTGCACGCTGGGGCTGCTGGTGCTGCCGATCGTGATCGTGGCGACGCGAGAGTCGATCCGGTCGATCCCGCAGTCGATCCGCGAGGCGTCGTACGCGTGCGGGGCAACGAAGCTGCAGACGGTGTGGTCGCACATTCTGCCGTATTCGATGAGCGGGGTGCTGACGGGCTCCATCATCGCGTTGTCGCGGGCGATCGGAGAGACTGCGCCGCTGGTGACGATCGGTGCGCTGACCTACATCGCGTTCCTCCCCCCCGTCCCGTTCAGCGAGGATGCCGCGAACGTTGTGAAGATGGTGTCGACGAACCGAGTCGCTGCCGGTGGCGAAGCGGTGGGGATGGCAGAGTCAGCGTGGATTCAGGCGACGGCGTGGCTGAACTCGGGGTACACGGTGCTGCCGATCCAGATGTTCAACTGGGTTTCGAAGCCGGATTCGAAGTTTCAGCAGAATGCCGCGGCGACGGGGGTTGTTCTCCTGGCGATCACGCTGGCGATGAACGGGCTGGCGATCACGCTCAGGTATCGTTTGCGGAAGAAGATCCGCTGGTAGTACATTGTTCTCCGAGGACTTCCGAGTGACCACCCGCTCCAGCCCGACAACCCCGCCCGCGTCGACCTCCGAGAGCGATTCGTTCGACGCGGTGCCCATTCCACCGCCCGCCCACGCGAAGGAATCGAGCGAGGTGATGAAGGCCGAGTCGATCGGGCTGAACTTCTACTACGGCGCGTTCCAGGCGCTGAAGTCGATCAACATGCCGATCTACGAGCGGAAGATCACGGCGTTGATCGGGCCTTCGGGCTGCGGCAAGAGCACCTTCCTGCGGTGCTTCAACCGGATGCACGACCTCTACCCGAACACGAGGTACGACGGGAAGATCGTGCTCCATCCGGAGGGCATGAACATCGTGTCGCCCGAAGTTGATCCCATCGCGGTGCGGATGCGGATCAGCATGGTGTTCCAGAAGCCCAACCCGTTCCCGAAGTCGATCTTCGAGAACGTGGCCTTCGGCCTGCGGCTCCGCGGGATTTCGGACCGCCGCACGATCGAAGAGCAGGTCGAGCGTTCGCTCCGCGGCGCGGCGATCTGGGACGAGGTCAAGGATCGGTTGAACGACAGCGCGTACGGGCTCTCCGGCGGTCAGCAGCAGCGTCTGTGCATCGCCCGGAGCCTTGCGAGTTCTCCTGAGATTGTCCTTTTCGACGAGCCCACCAGCGCCCTGGACCCGATCGCGACCACGCGCATCGAGGAGCTCATGCTGGAGCTGAAGAAGGACGTGACGATCCTCGTCGTGACCCACAACATGCAGCAGGCCGCGCGAGTCTCGGATTACACGGCGTTCATGTACATCGGCGAACTCATCGAGTACGCCCCGACGCAGAAGATCTTCATGAACCCCGGGAAGAAGCTCACCGCCGACTACATCGGCGGGCGGTTCGGCTGATCCGCGGGCTCAAGCCTTCAGGTACCGATCGCGCATGTCCTTCAGGTCCATCGGCTCGGACGTGAAGCCAAACTCTCCTGAGTTGATCAGGATCCCATCCACCTGTTCACGGATCTCCACGAGGTACTCCACTGCGTCCGACGGGGGCATCGTCAGCAGCACCCCCGCGTCCCCGCCCTTGCGCGCTGCGCGTGCGTTCGCGAACTCCTCCGCTCGCTCGCCGTCCGTGAACGCGAAGAGGTACGGCCGGCCCTCGTACATTCCCACGAGCGGCTCCGCCTCACCGGCGTGATCCACGCCGACGAAGTACCACTCCTCGAGGTGCAGGGCGGCCTTCCAAAGATCGTGCCGCGCGGCCTTGTTCACGAGGGATCGGGCGGCGTGGGCCATGGCGTCGAAGTCGGGTTGCATACGCCCATCGTACTGCGCCCCGGTACACTCTGCACCTGCATGCGGAACCGGATCTTCTATGCCCTGGCGGTGGTGGTAGGTGGGGCGTTGCTCAGCATCGCGATCGCGTGGGGGCTGAAGCTGGGGTATCTTTTTGTCGAACAGACCCCGCATCACGGCGGGACTTTCGATAGAGGCGGGGAGTTGTTTGCGTACTCTGCCTGGGAGGGTTTAGGGCAGACGAGTGTGACGGTCGAGCACATTCCTCCGCCGATGGGGATGTTCGTGACCGCGGCCGTGGATGGCTCGACGCTCGACTCCTCGTACACCGACTTTGAGGTACCGCCGACGATGGTGGCAGAACCCGACCTCGGTGACTGCGAGATTGCAACCGGAACCTACGGGCTTCCCTTTCGATGCATGCGGAGCTTCCTCGTCGCCTCCAAGGGAACCGTGCCCAGGCTCGAGCGGGAGTACGAGCAGCTGGTGATCACGCGGAGTACCCGACCGTTCGGCCGCGTGTTCTCCCTCCCGCTCAAGCCCCTCTGGCCTGGCCTCCTCGCGAACACCGTATTCTGGGCCGTCGCGATCGTGGCCGCGGGCATTGTTCCCGCGCAGATCCGATCGCTCATCCGGCGATGCCGCGGCAACTGCCCCGCCTGTGGGTACGACCTGCGGGATGAACTCGCGAAGGGATGCTCGGAGTGCGGATGGGGCAAGAATGATCAGGACCGTGAAGGAGTCGTTCGCCATGACAGTCACGTTTGAAGATGTGCTCGCCGCGAGACAGCGGATCGCCCAAGGGGTCGCGAGAACCCCGTGCACCGAGTCGCTCGCGCTCTCGGAGATGTTCGGTTGCTCGTGCTTCTGCAAGCTCGAGTTCATGCACCGCACCGGGAGCTTCAAGGAACGCGGGGCCCGCAACGCGCTCGAGTTGCTCGACGCCACCCGCCGTCAACGCGGGGTGATCGCGGCATCCGCCGGGAACCACGCGCTGGCGCTGGCGTTCCACGCTCGGGAACTCAAGATCCCCGTGACGGTCGTGATGCCCAGGTTCGCGCCGCTCATCAAGCAGTCGCGGTGCCGCGCGCTGGGTGCCCGTGTCATGCTCGCGGGCGACAACATCGCGGAGGCGAAGCTCGCGGCGGACACGCTCGTCGAATCCGAAGGGCTGACGTACGTGCACGGTTTCGACGGCGCCGAGGTGATCGCGGGACAGGGCACGATGGGGCTCGAACTGCTGGAGCAGGTCCCCGATCTCGACGCCGTGATCATCCCCGTGGGCGGTGCCGGGCTCATCGCCGGCGCGGGGCTCGCGATCAAGCATCTCCGACCCTCTGTCGAAGTGATCGCGGTGGAACCCCGTCACGCTCCGAGCTTCAGCGAGGCGCTGAAGGCGGGCAAACCCGTCGCGGTGGCGATGCGGCCCACGCTGGCTGATGGTCTTGCGGTGCCGCGGATCGGGGACCGCGCGTTCGAGATCGCGCGGCGGGTCGTCGACCGGACGGTACTGGTGGGCGAGGAGGAACTTGCGCTCGCGGTGCTGCGTCTGGCCGAACTGGAAAAGGGCGTGGTGGAAGGCGCGGGGGCCGCGCCGCTGGCGGCGTTGCTCGCAGGGAAACTCCCGCACCTGAAGGGCAAGCGGGTCGCGCTCGCGCTCTGCGGCGGGAACATCGACCCCGCGGTGCTGGGGCGTGTCATCGACTACGGCCTCGTGGCGGACGGGCGTGTGACGCAGTTCGCGGCGATCATTTCCGACCGTCCCGGCGGGCTCGCGGAGCTGACCGCGACCATCGCGGCGTCGGGGGCCAACGTGCTCCAGATCAACCACGACCGGGCCTTCGGCGGGGCTGATTTCTCGCGTGTGGCAGTCACCTGCATCGTCGAGACGCGCGACGCGGCCCACATCGGAAAGGTGCAGGAATACCTCGCGTCGAAGGGGATCGACGTGATCTCCCAGACCTCGCCGTGGGCCTGCGAGGTCTGATCCCTTCCCTTCCAAAGAAACCGTGCGGTGCTTGATCGGAATACAGTGGTGCGGACAAACCCGCCCGATGTTCGGGCGCGGAGTCCCTTTGGAGTTGACGGAAAATGAAGAACGTGTTGATGGCTGTGGCTCTCGCCGGTGCATTGGTTGCGGTCGGCTGCGAGAAGAAAGAGTCCGAGTCCGCGAAGGCCGCTGATGCCGCAAAGGAGACCGGGAACAGCGCGACCAAGGGCCTGACCGATGCCGCGGGCAAGGCGGTTGAGGGCGCGAAGGACGCCGGTGCGAAGGTCGTTGAGGGCACCAAGGACGCCGCCGCGAAGGCCGCCGACGCTGGCAAGGCGGCGGTCGACGATGCCGCGGCGAAGGCGAAGGACGGCATCCTGGCCGAGGTGAAGACGAAGGTTGACGCGATCCAGGGTCAGCTCGACGGCGTGAAGAAGCAGATCGACGCGCTGCCGGAGTTGGTGCGCAAGCCCGCGCAGGACCTGTTCAGCGGCTGCGAGAAGAAGTACACCGACCTGAAGGCGGCGTTCGCGAACCTCCAGAAGGCCTCGGGCGATGAGTTCAAGAAGCTCAGCGGCGAAGTCGGCTCGCAGGCGACGGCGCTCAGCGAAGAGATCGGCAAGATCGTGAAGAAGTAAGCACGATCACGGATGGAAAAACAGCGACGGCCCCGGTCGAGACAACCGGGGCCGTTCGCGTTTCTGGGGGATTCGTGCGGCGTGGGGGGCGGCTTAGTCAGCGCCTTCGCACCACGGGTGGTCGTCGTTTTCCTGATGGGTCGGGGTGGCGAGGTTCGCACGCAGCGCGGCGTTCTCGCGGCGGGTGGCTTCGAGGTCGAAGCGCATGTACGTGTGGGCCAGGCGGATGTCCTCCATATCGGAGTGCATCGCGGCGCACGCGGAGTTGATGCGGGTGTGGCGCTCGATCGTCTCGCGGATGAGCGCTTCGAGGGCGGGGCGAGCGGCGGGGGGCAAGGTTGCAACCTGAGCCGTCAACGCGTCGATGCGAGCCTGGAACTCCTGAGCCTTCATTGGATCTCTCCTCCGTGTCTGATGCATGTCTTTGTGACCGCGTCCGAGGCGGCCACACGGGAAAGAGATACAACCGGCGTGCCAGAAGTGGGCGGGGGCGAACGTCCGCAAAGACGGGCCCCGGCGAAGGCGCAGCCGAGCGATCCGGGCCGACCGGTGTCACGGGTGTGGTGTGTTGCGTGGGATCAGCGCACCGCGCTGCCGCGCGGCACCATGCTCACGCCGCGGTGCGGCTGCGCATCTGGTCGTACTTCGCGCGAAGGTCCGGATCGCGCAGCACGGTGTACGCCTTGCCGAGCAGCGTGAACTTCTCGGTCGCGTCCGTGTCCTTGCACGAGTCGGGGTGCAGCTTGCGGGCCAGCGCGCGGTACGCGGCGCGGATCTGCTCGTCGTTCGCATCGGGGCCAATGCCGAGGATCTTGTACAGGTCCTCGATCTCGATGCTCACGGTGTTGCGGGGGGGCGGTGGTGGTGGGGGGGTCGGCCGGGTTGCGCCCGCGCCGGTTCCGGGATTCCCGGTGACCTTTTCACCCTGTCGCGGCATCACGCCGAATCTGGCGATGTGCTCGATAAGCGCCCGGTGCTCCGGCGAAAGGTCGAGGAACCGCACGCCACACTCGGAGGCGTGCGACTTCTTCTGCTTGCGCTTCCAGATCACCATGCCCCGGATCGAGAACATGCGGCCCGCGCTGTGGACCTGGAAGTTCAGCACGGTCCCGGGCACGACCGCGTTCTCCTCCTCGAACCGCACGCGCATCCCGGTGCCGGAGATGTCAAGCAGCGGCCCGATCTGGCTCATGAAGCCGTCGACGGACTGACGTGGGGCGCTCCGCGGCTTGGGCGGGGAGCGCTTGGGTAGCCACGACATGACATCGGACCACTGCATGCTGCAGGGGTGTTCGGACAGATGTGCGTGGAGCATCGCCACGAGCCGGGGAGAAAGGGCCGGATATCTCCGGAGTGGAGGGGTCGGGCCGGTTGCGCCGGGTAGGTTGGCCCGAGAATACCGCGATTGAAGCCGTTACTTGGGCTGCTTGGGCTGGCCGACGTCGTCGAACAGCACGCGGATCTGCGGGGAATCGAGGTCGTCGAGCTGGCCGTCCTTCACCATCCAGATGAACGCCCAGAGCGCGGCGCCGGCCAGGATGAATGCGAGCGGGAGAACGATGTAGATGACGCTCATGACTTGCCTCCAAAGGACCGGGAACGGAACGAGAGGAAGATGACGGTGAGCGAACTGACCGGCATCAAGATCGCGGCGATGATCGGGTGAATGAGACCAGTGATCGCGAGCACCGCTGCGAACGCGTTGTAGGCGACCGACACGATGAGGTTGCGGCGGACGACCTGCATGGTACGGGTTGAGCCTTCGATCAGCTCCAGGACCGGACCAATGCCCGGCTGACCGAGGTACGCGTCGGCCGCGGCGAGGCTGGCCTCGGCCCCGCCGTGCACGGAAACACCAATGTCGGCGGCGGCGAGGGCCGCGGCATCGTTTATGCCGTCGCCCACCATGACCGTGAGCGACCGGGTTCGTTCATCGGTGACGGCGGCGATCTTGAGTTCGGGTGACGCGGAGTGGATGATGTCGGCGTCGTCGAGCCCCAGAGCTTTGCCCACGCGGCGCGTGGGGCCCTCGGCATCACCGGAGAGCAGCCGTACGTGCCAGCCCTGAGAGACCAGCGACTGAACGGCTGCGAGCGACGTTTCGCGGATCGTGTCGCCCAGCGCGCCCGATCCGGCGACCACGCCGTCCACGCTCACGGCGACGCACGTTGCGCCGTGTGCCGCGGCATCGGCGAGGCGAGCGCAGTGCTTCTCGGGGTCATCCGCGGCTTCGAGCACGAACGCGGGGGCGCCGACGCGCACTCGTTGGCCATCGACGGTTGCCTCGATTCCACGACCGGGAACGAGGCGGGTGTCGGTGACGCGGAGGCCTGAAGTGTCGCCGAACTCACGCGAAAGCGCGGTGGCGATGGGGTGCGAGCAGCCACGCTCCGCGGCGGCGGCGAGCTGGCCGGCGAGGCGCGGGCCGTGCCACTGCTGAACGTTGAACGCGCCCGTGGTGACCGTTCCGGTCTTGTCGAGGAAGATCGTGCGTGGGCCCTTGTGGGACCCGAGCTTCTCGAGCACGTCCCCGCCCTTCACGAGCATCTTCATGCGTGCGGCCTTCCCGAGGGCGGCGGTGAAGGAGAGCGGTGTGGCGAGCCCCAGGGCGCACGGGCAGGTGACGATCAGCAGCGCAACCGCGTACTCGGCCGCCTCGTGCCAGGTCGCGATCGAGGCCCAGATCGCGGCGGTCGCGGCGCTGAGGACGAGCATGCAGACCACGAACACGCCGGCGACTCGGTCCGCGATCTGCACCATGCGTGGCTTGCGGCGAGAACACTCTGCGACGACGGACAGCAACCGGCCGACGCGCGTCGCGTCGCCGATCGCCGTGACCTTCGCGCGGAACGCACTGGTGAGATTCAGCGTGCCAGCCGCAACCAGATCGCCCGCCGCGCAGGCGACGGGGACGGATTCTCCGGTGAGCATCGATTGATCGAGGTCCGAGCGTCCGGAGACGATCTCGCCGTCTGCGGGGACGGTGTCCCCCGGCGCAACCTCGACGATACAACCCAGCGTGAGGGCTTCGATCGGAACGCTTCGAACCTCGCCGTTCTCGACGATTCGTGCGCGGGTTGGCGTGAGGGAGTAGAGGAGTTCGAACGAATCGGTCGCGCGCCGGGTCTGGCGGAGCTGGATCCAGCGGCCGACCAGGAGCGCGAAAACAAGCACCGAGAGCGAATCGAAGTAAATCTCACCTACGCCGCGGATGGTGTTGACAAGCCCCCAAACCCAACCGGCACCAAGACCAACCGCGATGGGAAGGTCGAGGTTGAGGGCTCGGGCGCGGAGTGCACGGAATGCGCTGACGAAGAAGACGCGGCCCGGCCACGCGAGGGAGATGGAGGTGATCGCGAGGCTGAGCCAGCGGAACAGGGTGAGGTACTCGTCCTCCATCGCCTCAAACAGACCGGAGTACAGCGCGAACGCGAGGAGCATGGTGTTCCCGGCGCACGCGCCGGCGGCCGCGACGTGCTGGAGGCGACGGCGGTCTTCCTGCTTGCGGGCATCGCGGGCGCGGGCATCGCGAGCGGGGTGCGGGGGATAGCCGAGTGAGGCGAGTGCCGCGGCAACGCGCGAGAGGCTCGTCTTGGACGGGTCCCACACGACCTGAACGATGGAGCGGCCGAAGTCCAGGCGCGAGGAGATGATGCCATCGGTGATGAGCGAGAGCCTCTCCACGAGCCAGACGCACGCGGCGCAATGGACGCCTTCGAGGAAAAGATCAGCGGCGGCGAAACCTCCGCGGACGCCACGGACGTACAGCTTCTGGAACGTGGGGTCGTTGTACTCTTCGTAAGCGGAGCGGCCGCCGAGCGCGGGGCGCCCTGGCTCTTCGGCGCGGATGCGGTAGTAGTCGGCGAGACCGCAGGAGTGGATGATCTTGTACGCGGACTCGCACCCGTGGCAGCAGAAGACCTCCGACTGAGGCGATTCGGGCGCCGTCATCGGTTGCCCGCAGTGCGAGCAAGGGCACTCTGTACGCGTCATGGGCGAGAGAGAAGCGTTGGCCGTCAAACTCACGGTGAACCCCCGTTGGTTGAACTCGCGATCGGCGATGGTGCGGCGTCGTCGCCGCAGAAGGGTGTGACGTGCGAGGCCGCGTCGCCCCGGATCGGGAGCGGCGAGGCGAGCCGCGCGATCGCGGTGCCCAGGCCCATCAGGATCATGATCAATGCCGTGGCGATCGGCGCCCGCGAGCCGAGCCACGAGGTGACCTTTCGGCCGCTCACGCCCGCGAGCGTCAGCATCGGGAGCGTGCCCGCCCAGAAGAAGAGCATCACAAGAGCTCCGGTGATCGGATCACCTGTGCCGGCCGCGGTGATGACGAAGGTGTACAGCCAGCCGCAGGGAAGCAGGGTGGTCAGCAGGCCGATGCCCGCCGCGCGGAAGACTGGCGGGAGCGAGAAGACCGCGTGGTAGCCTCGCTCGATGATCTTCTGCCAGCGGGGTGGCACCTTGGGGGAGGCCAGCGGTGCGCCGAGGGCCTTCGCGAGCATGAGGAGGCCCACGATGGCGAGCAACGACGACGCGAGAATCGCGGCACCGTTGGCGATTCCGGCGTTCTTGCCGCCGAGGTCGATGGCCTCGCCCACGATTCCTGCGATCGAGCCGAGAAGGGTGTAGGTGGTCAGACGTCCGAGGTGGTAGGACGCGAGTGCGAGCCGCGGGGTGCCGGATCGGCCCTTGAAATCGGAAACCGCGAGCATCACGAATGCGCCGCACATCCCGGCGCAGTGCGTGCTGCCGAGGACCGAAGCCAGGAAGACCGAGAGCAGCATCGCCGTCATCACTGGGTTCCGGGGGTGGTGCGGAGCGTCTTCACGAACACATCATCCCCGCGCGTGGCGCGGACGCGGAACTCGCAGGTCCCGGGGGGCAGGATGCCGGAGTACTGATAGCTTCCGGCCGCTGTGGGCTGGAACTCGGCGGTCGCCCGCGATCCGGAGTCGAGGACCGCGAAGAACTCCGCCTGAACCTTGGCCCCTTCGACCGGTGTGCCCTCGCGGTCCGTGAGCGTCAGCGTGGCGGCGTTCAGCGACGTTGTGATGGTTGCATTCCACCCGAGGGCCGCGCTCTGGTCCCGCTCTGCTGCGGTCTGGTTCCAGTTGATCGCCTTGCGGTAGTAGTCGGGCTCGGTGGCGCCGCCGTCGGCGCGGGTCGCCGCGTAGACGGTGATGCCGACGACGCAGACGTTCGCGCCGAGGAAGACAAAGATCAGGCCGGGCCAGAGGATGCGGGAGGTGCGGGAACTCATTTCGGTTGCTCCGGGTGTGGAGTGGAGGGTGTGGGTGCGGCGCCGGCGTTTGCGGGGCCGAGCAGGGTTACGCGGACCTGACGCGAGAAGCCCGTGGCATCCGACGTGACGTCGAGCGTGATCATCGCCTTGCCCCTCGTGAACATCGCGGGGGGAGCGGAGACGATGATGGGGATCGTCATCCCCTTGCGACCGTCGACGACTGGCTCCACCACGACCCGGAGAGAGACCTGTGGGTCGGTGGCCTTGACGGTGAACGTCTGGGTCGTGTCGTTCCGGTTGGTGAACTTCAGGCGGGCGTGATTGGTGATGCGGCCGTCGGGCTCGAGGGTGAAGGTGCGCCCGGTCTGGTTGAGCAGCAGCACGTCGGCGGGTTCGCGGTTGACGACCCACATCGTGGTGATCGTGACGATGACGGTGAGCACCGTGCCGTACCAGGCCAGTCGCGGGCGCCAGAACCGCCGCTTCTCGCCCCCGAACTCCGACTGCGTGCCGTAGCGGATCAGGCCTTCGGGGCGGTCGAGCTTGGTCATGACGGCGTTGCAGGCGTCGATGCACTGGGCGCAGTGGATGCACTCGAGTTGCAGGCCGTTTCGGATGTCGATTCCGGTGGGGCACGTGGCGACGCAGAGGCCGCAGTCGACGCAGTCTCCCGAGCGTGCGGCGGGCTCGAGCACGGGCAGGCTTACGTCCTTCTTCTGCGGCCTGCCCCGGGGTTCGCCGCGCTTCGCGTCGTACCCGACGATCATGGAGTGGCGGTCCAGGAGCACGCTCTGGAAGCGGCCGTAGGGACAGGCGACGATGCACATCTGCTCGCGGAAGTAGCCGAAGTCAAAGAGCATCGCGCCCGTGACGAAGACGACGAGCATGAACCCGACGGGGTGCTGCGTGGGCGGCCGGGTCACCCAGTGGACGAGGTTGTCGGTACCGACGAAGTAGGAGAGGAAGACGTTGGCGACAAAGAAGCTGAGCAGCAGATAGGTGACGAACTTCGCCGGGCCGCTGATCCCGAGCTTCTTGAAGAGGGTCTCGCCGGCCCGTCCGGGCGTGCCGTCGAAGAACCGCTCGATCGGGCGGAAGACAAACTCGAGGTAGACGGTCTGCGGGCACGCCCACCCGCACCAGAGGCGACCGAAGATCGCCGTGACCGCGAAGATCGAGATGAAGATGGTGACGAGCGTGAAGGCCAGGAGAAGCGTGTCGGTCGCGAAGAAGGTCGTGCCGAGGACGGTGAACTCGCGGTGCACGATGTCCAGCAGGAGAACCGGCTTGTCGTTCATCCGCAGCCACGGGAGGGACGCGAAGAGAGCGATGAGGAGGAATGCAACGGCGTGTCTCGCGCGCTGGGTCCGGCCGTGCGACGGGCGGGGGCGGATCCACTTGCGGGAGCCGTCCTCGTTCATCGTCGACAGGTTGCCCTGCGCGTGGAGCCGGTCTCGTTCATCACGGGAAGCGGGCTTCACGACGTACTCCTCCGCTCACGGGGCCGTGGTGGGCCAGGGAGCGATGGGCTTCTCCGTCGCGTCCGCCGCCTTCGGATTCGCGGGCTTGGTCCCGCGAAGGCTGGCGACGTACGAGCTGAGAATGACCCGTTCGTTCTCGTTCAGGCGGTTGCCCCACGCGGGCATGGCGCCGCTGTTGCGACCCTCGGCGATCACCTTGGCGATGTCCTCGAGGTTCGCAACGTTCTTGTAGTTGTCGTCCGTCAGGTTGAACCCGTTGATCCCGCCGCCGTCGGTTCCGTGGCACGTCGCGCAGTTCTTGACGAACAGCGAAGAGGCCACGGCCATCATCTTCGGGTCTTCCTTCATCATCAGGATGGTCTTCGTGTCCGGCTTCAGGTCGCCGTACGCGCCGAACATCCGCTCGAACTCGCGGACCTGCTTGGCTTCCCAACGCTGCTGCGGCGTCGAGGCAAGCGGCGAGAACGTGAAGAAGAAGTAGTACACCACCGAGAACAGGACCGTGGCGAAGAAGAAGAGGTGCCACCAGCCCGGTGTCGGGTTGTCGAACTCGCGGATGCCGTCGTACTCGTGGTCGAGCAGGTTCTCGACCTGGCCCGATGATTCATGGTTTGTCGCGGACATGGTTAGTTTCTCCCTTCTTCCTTCGGGCGGAGCGTGCCGTCCTCGAAGGGGAGCATGGACTCGTGCGAGTAGGGGGTCTTGCGGGATGCAACACGGATCACGATCGCCACGAACACGACCCCGAAGATGACCATCGCGATGGTCGGGTACGTGGCGAGTTTCATCGAACTCATGATGTCGGTGAGACTCACGGGATCACTCCTTCGCCGCGGTTGCTGCCGCGGGCGCCGCCGGTGCCGGCTTGCTGATGTCCGTGCCCAGCCGCTGGAGGTACGCCACCAGCGCGATGACCTTCTTGTCTTCCATGCCCTTGTACCCGCCCTGGGCCACAAGGTCCACGCCGAGCAACCGCGCCTGCTCGCGGGCCGCTTCCTCGGCCTTGCCCGCTTTCACGAGCTCGCCGTACGGCACACCGAGCATCGCCATCGCGTCCACGCGCGACTGGATCGCACCGAAGTCAATCGGTGATTCCAGCAGGTGCTTGTAGCCGGGCATGATCGACGAGCCCATCAGCTGACGCGGGTCCTCGAGGTGGCGGACCTGCCAGTCGTGGCTCTGCCGCCCGCCCTCGCGGGCAAGGTCCGGTCCGATGCGGCGGCTGCCCCACTGGAACGGATGGTCGTACACGAACTCGCCGGGCTTGCTGTACTCGCCGTACCGCTCCGTCTCGTGCCACAGCGGGCGGATCATCTGCGAGTGGCAGTTGTAGCAACCCTCGGAGATGTAGATGTCGCGGCCGTAGAGCTCCAGCGGCGTGTACGGCTGCACGCTCGCGATCGTCGGCACGTTGCTCCGGATGAGGAACGTCGGGATGATCTCGAACAGCGACGCCACCACCACGGCCACCAGCACCATCAGGGTGAACTTCACCGGACGACGTTCCCACACGCGGTGCCACCACGCCTGGATGAACTTGTCGCCCGTGTGGCCGAACTCGGTGTTCGCGCCCAGCCGCGATCCCGGCTCGGGCGGATCCACATACGTCGCGGTGAGACGGGGAGCGACGATCTCCACCTCGGCGTAGACCTTCGGACGCGTCGTCCAGGTCATCACGAAGTTGACCGCCCCAAAGAGCACGCCCACCAGATAGAGGGTGCCGCCGATCACGCGGATCCAGTACAGCGGCATCAGCTTGACAACGGTTTCCATGAAGTCCGCGTGGACCAGTCGGCCCGTGTCGTCGAACATCCGCCACATCAGCCCCTGCGTGATGCCCGCCGTGTAGATCGAGAGGATGTACAGCACCAGCCCGATGGTGCCCACCCACAGGTGCCACTCCACCAGCTTCTTGCTCCAGATGTTCGTCTGGAAGAGCCGCGGCAGCAGCCAGTACATCATGCCGAAGGCCATGAACCCGTTCCAGCCCAACGCCCCGGCGTGCACGTGCGCGATCGTCCAGTCCGTGTAGTGGCTCAGCGAGTTCACAACCTTCACGCTCAGCATCGGCCCCTCGAAGGTCGACATGCCGTAGAAGGTGATCCCCAGCACGAAGAACTTCAGGATCGGATCCGCCGCGACCTTGTTCCACGCCCCGCGGAGCGTGAGCAGGCCGTTGATCATCCCGCCCCAGCTCGGCATCCACAGCATCACCGAGAAGAGCATCCCCAGCGTGCTCGCCCACACCGGCAAGGCCGTGTAGTGCAGGTGGTGCGGGCCCGCCCAGATGTACATGAACACCAGGCTCCAGAAGTGCACGATCGACAGCCGGTACGAATACACCGGCCGCTCGGCAGCCTTCGGCAGGAAGTAGTACATCAGCCCCAGGAAGGGCGTCGTCAGGAAGAACGCTACCGCGTTGTGGCCGTACCACCACTGCATGAACGCGTCCTGCACGCCCGCGTAGATCGTGTACGACTTCAGCGCGTTCTCCGGCGACGGGAACCGCCCGTGCTTCACGAGCTCCACGATCGCCGCCGGAATCCACAGGTTGTTGAACACGTGCAGCATCGTCACCGTCACGATCGTCGCGATGTAGAACCACAGCGCAACATACATGTGACGCTCACGCCGGTTGATCAGCGTCATGAAGAAGTTCGTGCCGAAGAACCCCAGCCACACCACCGCGATCATCAGATCGATCGGCCACTCCAGCTCCGCGTACTCCTTGCCCTGCGTCACGCCCAAAGGCAGCGTCAACGCGGCACACACCACGATCAGCTGCCACCCCCAGAAGTGCAGGTTGCTCAGCTTGTCCGACCACATCCGTGCCTTGCACAGCCGCTGCGTCGAGTAGTACACCGCCGCGAACACCGCGTTCCCCGCGAACGCGAAGATCACCGCGTTCGTGTGGAGCGGCCTGAGCCGCCCGAAGTTCAGGAACGACGTCTTGTACAGGAAAGACATCCACTCAAACTGGGGGTGGTTCGTCACGAAGTTCGGCAACGCCAGCTGGATGGCCACAATCAGGCCCACCAGCATCCCCACGATCCCCCAAAGAAGCATCGCCGAAAGGAACTTCCGGACAATGGCGTCGTCAAATCGGACTACATCGGAGGGATTCACCCCTCCCCCCTTCAGGAGTGACGGTGCGGTATTTTCCATAGTCTTCAGTCTCCGGGCTTGACTTGGTCGATTAAACAGATATCTATATCTGTAACTCGGCGTCCTGTCAAGCGGGCTACTGCGAAACAGGAAAAACAACTCGAATCGGGGAATTGCCGTAGGAATCCCTGGTTAGAAGGGTGGCAGCCATGTTCTCCAAGACCGTTGAATACGCGCTCCGTGCCGCGCTATGGCTCGCCGCCTCCCCCCACGAGCCCGCCACCGCCGAACGCGTCGCCCTGGCCACCAAGGTTCCCGTTGGGTATATGTCCAAGGTCCTCAACGCCCTCGTCCGCGCCGGGGTCATCACCTCCCAGCGCGGGCCGAGCGGGGGCTTCGTCCTTGCCCGCTCTCCGACGCAGGTCACGATGTTCGACGTGGTTCTCGCCCTCGAGCCATTTCCTCGAATCGAGCACTGCCCCCTCGGTCTCCCCGAGCACGCCGATCATCTCTGCAGCCTGCACTCCACCCTCGACAGCCTCGCCGAGTTCGCGGAGAACACCCTCAAGGGCAAAACCCTCGCCGCGCTCCTCTTGCCGGAGAACGGTCGGCCCGGGTGCAACTTGTGTATGACTGGCAACTGCCCGCACCGGTGCTCAGCCCTGCAGGTCGATGCGCCCGTCGGGTGCTGTGCCTCTCAGCACCCCGAGTCCCAGTCGCTGAAGAACGCGATCACGTCGTCCCCGTCGGTTCCCCCGGACGCGTTGTAGTCGGCCTCGTTCGCGTCCCACTGGGTGAAGAACGCGATCACGTCGTCGCCGTCGACGCCACCGTCGGCGTTCCAATCCGAGGGGCAGACCCCCGTGGCCGCCGCGAGGGCGTTGATGATCCCGAACCCACGAATAAACAGCGGGTCGGTTGCTCCGTTCACGGTCCAATCCGTCCCTGTGCGGGTGATCGCCAGGCGCATCTGATCCACGGTCCAGCCCGGGTTCGCGCCGGCCAGGCACGCCACCGTGGCCGCGACCAGCGGCGTCGACAGGGATGTCCCGCTCACCGCCCCGTAGCCGGTCGTGTTCCGTGACGAGATCACCGCCGTGTTCACGCCGCACGCCAGGATCTCGGGCTTCACGCGTCCGTCGGCCGTCGGCCCGGAGCTGCTGAACCCCGCGATGTTCCCGTTGATATCCACCGCACCGCAGGTGATGACCCGCGGCGCATCCGCCGGCGCGATGATCGTGCTCGTGAGCGGGTCCGCGTCATTCCCCTCGTTCCCCGCCGCGGTCACGCAGTGCACGCCGTTCGCGTTCGCGATGTTCACCGCGATCGTCGTCACCGCGGTCACGCCGTCGAGATCCGCCTGCGTGTACCAGTCGATGTAACCAAGAGAACTCGTCGTGAGGTCCGCGCCGTGGAGCTCCGCGAACTCCAGTCCTTCGACGTAGTAGTCCTCTTCCACCGGCGTTTCGCTGGTGACGTCCTCGGTCTTGCAGAGCACGAACTGAGCGTCGTACGCCCCGCCCACGTAGGTGTCCGGCGCGTAGGCACCGATGGTGCTCAGGATCCACGTGCCGTGCCTGTGCTGCTCGCCGTCGTCCGTCACTTCGATCGAGGCGTTGTTGTCGTCGTTGATGAAGTCCCGCTCCGCGATCACCGTCAGCGGGTGCCCCGCCGTGTGAAACGCGTCGTGATCGCGGTAGAACCCCGTGTCCAGCACACCGATGATCACCCCCGACCCGGTGTGACCGAGCGCGTGCAGCGCCGGCAGGTTCATCTGCACGAGCTGCGCCTCCGCAAGCCCGTAGAACGCACGCTCCGTGTACACCCCGGGCGTCGGCAGCGGCGACTCCGCGACCACATCCCTTCGTGTTCCCCCACGCACCGGCGCGACCCGCGCCGTATGCGGCAGCGCGCGGATCTCCTCCAGCTGTTCCGCGGTTGCCACCACCGACACCGCGTTCAGCCAGCGACTCTCGGCCTTGATCGTGGCCCCCGTCCCCGCAATGGAGTCGAGGTACTGAGGCTTGAGCGGAAGGTCCCGCTCGTCGAACAACCCCGGATCGGTCCGGCGCATCTGACGCCGCCACACCGCCCGCTGGTTGTAGGTTTCCGGCAGCGCAGCCACCGCGGCATCAACCTCGGCCTGGCTTCCTTTGTCGGTGAGGTACACCCAGTGGCGCTGCTGAGCACTCGCGACCCCCGCCGCGAGAACCAAGCCACAACCGACAACCGCCGCGCGGAAACAGTCACTCATCACGCTCGACTCCATTTTTCCCACGAGACCCGGCGGGCACAGACTACCCGATCCCGTCGGTTTCTGCGAGTGGAATTCCCGTCAATCCCGCCTCCGCCTGTCAACCGAACCGGGGCAGGCCCGATTCGTTCGACACGATCACCCTCGCCGCGGCCCGATATCCGGCCTCTCTCTCCCTGAACACCGGCTCGGCGATCCGCTCGAAGTAGTCCTTCGCCTTCTCTACGCCCCAGCCCCGCAGGCCCGCCGACTCAATCAACTCCCAACGCTTCCACCGGATCTCCCCGGGTGCCTCGACAAACACCGGGACGTGGATCAGCGGTAGCAGCGGCGCGTGCAGCGCGTGAATCCCCTCGACCACCACAACCGACCCCGCTTCCACGCGCCGGTTGCCCTCCCGGCGGTGCGTGTGAAACGACCACACCGGCGCGTCCACCCCGCGGCCGCTCGCGAGCTCCGCCAGATGCCGACTCAGCAGGGCCAGATCCGCGCTCTCGGGAAGGTCCCTCAGGTGCTCCGGTGTCTCGTCGTAGTCCGGCAGGTACCAGTCCGTCGACAACGTCGCCGCGCCCAGCCGCTCCGCCAACGTCGACTTTCCCGTGCCCGCTGGTCCACCGAGCGCCACTACGGCCACGGGCAGTCCGGCGGCCTGCCGAACCCGCTCCGCCATCGACAGGATCGCCGCCGGGGCCTCGGCAAAGGCCACGCGCACGCATCCGCCAGGATTTCCCGGTGGCATCTCGGGCATACCCCAGCATACGCGGTCGGTATCATCGCCGCACATGACTCACTTCACCGGCTTGCTCGGCATCCTCTTCTTCCTGGTCGTCGCGTGGGCTCTTTCGGAGAACCGCAAGGCGATCAGCATGCGCATCGTCGTCGCTGGCGTCGTGCTCCAGGTGATCATCGCCGCCGCGTGCCTGAAGGTCCCGCGCGTTGTCGAGTTCTTCGACTTCATCGCTCGGCTCGTGACCAAGGTGATCTCTTTCGCCGATGAGGGCATCCGCTTCCTCTTCGGGAACACCGCCGATCCCAGCGGCCCGTGGGGATTTGTCTTCGCGATCCGTGTGCTCCCGGTCATCATCTTCTTCGCGAGCCTGATGAGCGTGCTCTACCACCTCGGCATCATGCAACGTGTGGTCGCCGTCGTCGCGTACGTCCTGCGGCGTGCGCTCAAGGTCAGCGGTGTGGAGGCCATCTCCGCCGCGGCAAACATCTTCGTCGGCCAAACCGAGGCCCCGCTGCTGGTCAAGCCATACATCGCCGGGATGACCCGCTCCCAGCTCATGGCCGTGATGACCGGCGGATTCGCGACCATCGCGGGCAGCGTTCTCGCGGCGTACGTCGGCCTGCTCGGCGGCGAGGACTCAGTCCAGCAGGCGCTCTTTGCCAAGCATCTCCTCTGCGCGAGCGTGATGTCGGCCCCGGCCGGCTTCGTGATGGCGAAGATCATGCTCCCCGAAACGCAGTCACTCCCGGACGAGTCGCTCTCGTCGCTCCTTCGCACCGAGCGAACCACCTCCAATGTCGTCGACGCCGCCGCATCCGGGGCTACGGACGGTCTCAAGCTCGCCCTGAACGTCGCCGCGATGCTCCTCGCGTTCGTCGCGCTTCTTGCCGTGATCAACTGGCCCCTCGCGGCGATCGGCGAGATCAACCAGATCGCGGCGTGGCGAAACGGGCACGGGATCCCGCCGCTCTCGCTCCAGTACGTCCTCGGGCTGGTCTTCCGGCCGGTCGCGTGGCTCATGGGCATCCCGCGCGAGGACCTCGGCAGCGCGGGCACGCTCCTGGGCACGCAGATCATCGCGACGGAGTTCATGGCGTACCTCGGTCTCTCGAAGCACATCGCCGAGCAAACGATGACGCCACGCGGCGCGCAGATCATGACCTACGCCCTCTGCGGGTTTGCCAATCTTCCCTCGATCGCGATCCAGATCGGCGGCCTGAGCGCGATGGCCCCCGAACGCAGGCAGGATCTGGCGAAGCTCGCGCCCCGCGCGATGGTCGCCGGTGCGATGGCCTGCTGGATGACCGGGTGCGTCGCCGGGCTGTTCATCGATTAGCCGCGGAGACGCTCGAGAATGTCGAGAACGCCCGCGACCTCCGCGTACGGCGAGACGTAGTCCGCGTGCCGCTTCAGTTCCGGCTGCGCGTTCGCGGGGCACGCGAAGAACGCGACGTGTTCGCGGATCGCCATGTCGCCGGTGGTGTCGCCGATCCCCGCAAGGCGTTCAGCGACCAACCCCGTTCGCGCCTTGAACCGCGCGAGCCCCGTCGCCTTGCTCACGTGGGCAAGGTCGCAGTTCACCCACGCCACCGTGCTCGAAACCCGCAGCGGCCACCCTTCTTCCGCGAACTTCGCGACGAGCGACGGCTTCAGCGACATCAGGTACTCGGTATCGCGGTGCCATAGGGAGATCGACGCCGACTTCCCGGGCTGGATCAGCACCCCACGGGGCAGCAACTCCCGCTCGATCCACGCCTGCGCCGCACGCACCCCCGCGAGCTGCGCCGGCGCGATTGCCGGATCCATCAGGTACTCGTGGGCCGCCAAGTCCAGCATCCACACGCCCATCTCGCAGACGCACGGCAGCACGTCATTCGAGATGAGCCGGCAGATCGCCTCGGCGTACGGCAGCGGTCTGCCGCTGCACACGGTCACCACCGGCCGGTCTGCACGCGACTTCGCGAGCATGTTGTACGCGGCGACCTCCGCCAGACGCGTCGCCTCGAGCGGCGCGGTGGACTCGGGCCCGAGGCACCCGTCGATATCGCAGATCACAGCATCAAATCGCCTGCTCATCACGGATCACCACCCCACGAACACGGACAGGATGTTGGAGAAATCGTCCGTCCACGTCGGATAGCGAGGGTCGTCCTTCAGCGGCCGCCACAGCGGCAGCGTGCTCAGCGGTGCAAACTCCTTCGGGTCGTTGCACACCACGACCCAGTTGGAATCCTTCTTGCCCTCCGCAGACTCCTCCTTCGTGACGACATCGTCGACCCGAAGATACCCGTACTTCCCTTCGAGCGTCACCAGCCGCGACAGCACGGGAGCCAGATCGAAGTACCGGTTCGAGATGTGGAACGCGAGCAGACCGCCGGGCCGGAGCTTCGAGAGGTACAGCTCAAGCGCCTCCTTCGTGATGAGGTGCACCGGGATCGCATCCGAGCTGAACGCGTCGATCACGATCAGGTCGTACGTCGCGTTCGGCTGCTTGGCGATCTCCACCCGCCCGTCGCCGAGCATCAGCCGCTGCTCGTCCGCCAGCGAACTCCTCGTGTAACTGAAGAACTCCGGCGTCATCGCGATCTGCACCACCGCCGGGTCGATCTCGTAGAAATCGATCTTCATCCCCGGTCGTCCGTACGCCGCCAGCGAACCCGAACCCATCCCGACGAACGCCGCCCTGCTCAAACGCTTCTCGCCGATCATCAGGTGCATCACGTCGCCGATCGGCCCGGTCGGGTGGTAGTAGGTCGACGGAATCAGGTGGCTCATCACGATCCGCTGGTTGCGCGTGAACTCCTGCCGTGGCCCAAAGTACAGCCGGTCGCGCGTCGCCGCGTCCAGTACCGGCAGCCCTTCGGGTGGCGCGGGCAGGTTCTCGCTCTTGATCTGAAGTCCGTGCAGCGTTGTTCCGTGGTGCAGCACGCACCACGTCGCGTCCGCGTTGCGGATCACCCGGTGCACGCCGAAGAACGTCCGCGTCTGGAACAACTGCGGCCCACCGATCATCAGGTACTGCGACCCGATCAGCAGCACCGCCGCCGCCGTCACGAACCGCACCGAGCCCCGCTTCAGCAGCACCAGGGCCGCGATCAGGCACGGGATTCCCCCGCGCACCAGCTTCGATGCGGTGTCCTCGCTGATCTCCAGGCTCTTTGCCAGCGTGTCCAGCCCGCCCACCATGATCAGCCGTTCCGCCAGGATCAATGCGCCCGCGGCCAGGGCCGCCGCGCCGAACACCCACAGCAACGACCGGTACCCCAGCTTCTCACGCCCGTGCTCGAGATCCTCCATCGTCTGCGGCCGCAGCATGCACGCCAGCGCGAGCACGATCGGATACTCCAGCACGCGATCGAACACGACCGGCGCCACCAGCGCGTTCGCGATCCCCCCCAGCACCCCGCCCACCGACATCCACAGGTAGAACTCGGTCAGGTGCTTCACCTCCGGCCGATCCTCCGCCATCGCCCGGTGGCACATCGTCGCCGCGACGCCGAACACAGCGAGGTGCGCCAGCACAATCGGCAGCAGCGGCGACTTCGCGCTCGTCAGCATCACCGCCAGCAGCGGGATCACCAGCAGCGGCAGCACCCGCCCCAGCATCCGCGACGTCAGCCACGGCAGCTTCGAGAACGCCAGAATGAAGCTCACCAGGTACAGCAGCAGCGGCACGATCCACAGCAGCGGCACCGCCGCAACGTCCGTCGAGATGCTCTGCGTCACGCCGATCATCAGGCTCGACGGCACGAACGCCAGCAACACCCACTTCAACCGCCGCCGCCCGTCCAGCGGCACCGCCGGAGCAGTGGGGGAGTTCGAACCCGCCTCAACACCCGCGGCCTCCGGGGCCAGCCTCTTGAACGTGAGCACCATGGTCGCCACCAAGGCCGCGCACAACGCGCCGAACCCCCACGCCCACACCTGCCCCTGCATCTGCCGCGTCATCAGCGGCTCAAGCACCGCCGGATACGCGAGCAGCCCGACCACGCTCCCCGCGTTGCTCATCGCGTAGAGGAAGTACGGGTCCTTCGCCGCCGGGTGATCGGTTCTTGAAAACCAACGCTGCACCAGCGGCCCCGTGGTCGCCACGCAGAAGAACGGAAGCCCAACCGTCTTGACAAGCGTCACCAGCAGCCACATCGTCGGGCTCGTCGAATCCGGGTTCGAATCCCGCAGCGCAATCGGCAGCGTGATCCACGCCGCCCCCAGCACCGCCGCGTGTATCACCCCCTGCGTCACCACGCTCTTCACCTTCGAGATCAGGTGCGAGTAAAAATACCCCGCGAGCAAGGCACCCTGGAAGAACACCATGCAGGTGTTCCACACCGAAGGGCTCCCGCCCAGAAGCGGCAGCAACAGCTTCCCGGTCAGTGGCTGGACCAGGAAAAGCAACGCCGCGGACAGAAAGATCGCGATGGCGTAGACGAGCACGTGGAACTCCCGAGAAAGCGATAGGGTAGCGGAATCGGCCCCGCTCGGCAGCCGGGCCCGACCCCCCGTACTCTTGGGCCATGCCGACCCTCTCCTACCAGACCGCGGGCGAGTCTCACGGGCCCGCACTCGTCATCACCGTCGTCGGGCTCCCCGCCGGCGTCCCCGTGGACCTCGACTTCATCAACGCCGAACTCGCCCGTCGCCAGGGCGGGTACGGTCGCGGCGGCCGCCAGAACATCGAGGAAGACCGCGTCGAGTTCCTCACCGGCGTTCGGCAGGCCCGCACCATCGGTGCGCCCGTCACGATGGTCATCCGCAACAACGACTCCCGCCTCGACGATCTCGCCAAGACCCCACCCGTCTACCGCCCCCGCCCCGGTCACGCCGACCTCGCGGGCAGCATCAAGTGGCTCACCACCGATTGCCGCGAAACCCTCGAACGAGCCTCCGCCCGCGAGACCGCCTCGCGCGTGGCCGCCGGTGCGCTGGCCCGCTGCCTCCTGCGGCACTTCGGCATCGAGGCCTTCGGATTCGTGCGGTCCATCTCCACGCACGAAACCACGGCGCAAGTCCGCCCCGAAAACATCGCCGAACTGAAGGCCCTCCGCGACGCGAGCGAAACCTACTGCCCAGACCCCGCCGCCTCCGACGCCCAGAAGGCCGCGATCCGCCAGGCCAAGATCGACAAGACCACACTCGGCGGCCTCGTCGAGGCCCACGTCTTCGGCTGTCCCCCCGGTCTTGGCTCCAGCATGGACTGGCGCGACAAACTCGACGCACGCCTCGCCTACGCCGTCATGGGGATCCAGGCGATCAAGTCCGTCGAGATCGGCATGGGCCGCGATGTCGCCCGCCGCCAAGGTCACGAAGTCCACGACCCCATCGCCTTCGACCCCACTCAGATCGACTCGCCTTGCCTCGGCTTCACCCGCCCCTCCAACAACGCCGGCGGCACCGAGGGCGGCATGACCAACGGCCAACCCGTTATCGTCCGCGCCGCGATGAAGCCCATCGCCACCCTTCTCCGCGGCATGCCCTCCATCGATCTCAACACCAAGCAGGATCAGGCCAGCCAGTACGAACGCAGCGACGTCTGCGCCGTCTCCGCCGCGAGCGTCGTCCTCGAAAACGTCGCCGCTTTCGAAGTCGCCCGCGTGTTCTGTGACAAGTTCGCCGGCGATTCGCTCCTCGAGGTGAGAGCCCAGTACGAGGCGTTCCTCAAGTGGGCACGCATGCTCCCGCTCGAGCCCCCGCCCACCTCCACCCGTCTCGCCTGATTCACTGGATCAGAATCGACTTGTTCAGCCGCGCGCCACCCTCCGGTGTCACCGCGCTCACGATGATCCGCTTCCCGCGGAGATTCGCCGCCTGTCCGCTGAACACAAACCGCTTCACCGACTGCCGCCCCGGAACAAGGTCAGCCACCATGTTCTTCGCCCGCGGCAGATCCGGCGCAAAGCAGGTCAACTCCATCATCAGCGGCTCATCCCCCGTGTTCGAGATCGCGGCTTCCACCACCAGATCCTGCGCACCAGGTCCCCGCAGGCTGTACGACAACTCCATGCTCGCCGTGCTCAGCCCGATCTCGATCGCGCGACGGATCGTCAGCGTGCCGTACTGCTTGTCCGCAACCAGATCGATGTTCACCACAAACGGCCGCGACCCCTGCTCCTCCGTCGGACTGAACGCGATCGCGAACGGCTCCGACACCACGCCCCGCGGCTCCACGGTAAACGGCATCGTGCGCGGCGAGATCCTCCAGTCGCGATCCCGTTTCCCCTTCGCCGCATCAAAGCCGCCCGGCTCGAGAATCGTGATCTTCCCCGAAATCGAAACCGGCCACGGGTTCTGAATCACCAGCGACCGCTCGTGCTGGTTGTTCGTCGACTCGATGAACGCTGGCTCCAGCTTGAACGACGAGATGAAGCGGCACAGCTCCACGTCGATCCCCTCGATGAACACCGGTTCATCCCCCAGCCGCACGCGAACGCCCGATCGCCTCCCCGCAACAACAGGAGCAGCCGGAGCGGCCGTCGCGTTGCCGTAGAGATCAACGACGCTCAACGCATCGTCGCCAAGATACGCCTCGATCACCGCGTCCGAAGGCATCGCCGAGCGGTTCCACGCCACCAGGGCACCGCCCCGCTCCGCCGGCACGCCCTCCGCCGGCGCGAGGATGTAGCACGCAACACCATCCGTCACCGGGAACGCGCCCACCACCCGCCGATCACTCAGCCTCGCGATCAGGTTCGACCACGCCGCCAGCTCCGGTCGCGGCATCGCGCGTTCGCGCTGCCCCCCAACCAGATCCCACGGTTGCTCGATCGTGATCGTCGGCCCCGCGCGACCCGGCGGCGTCGCCGCCCAGCACTCGACCGCGCGCTTCACAAGCTCGCTCGCCCCCGCCGTGTTTCCGTAACGCTCCACCGGCATCGCCTGCATCACGATGTTCAGTTCCGGCGCCGACGCCAACCCATCGGCCGCGGCGGCAAACGCGCGCACGCCATCGCCGATTGCGACCTCGGACATGTCCGGTGTCACCAGAGACAGCAGCGTCGCGGGCTCCGATCCAGTGAGCAGCGACTTCGTGTCCCACGCACGGTCAAACCGCGTCGGAATGCCGATCCGCGGGCCCGAAACGAGCTTCGCGAGCGACCGCTCCAGCCGCTGCATGTCCGCGCCCACCCCCGGTCGCCAGAACCCGCGGTCATCGCCCATCGCACCGATCTGCCAGCGACGTACGCGCTGCCCGTACCGATCGAACACGGTGCCCAGGTACGGCAACCACGTGCCGTTGTCTCCGATCAGCACGGTCCACGGATCGTCCGCCGGCACCTTCTGGGCAAGGGCCAACGCCGCGGGCACTCGCTCCAGCGAGAACGCGACCTCCTGCCACTCCGCCAGCAACTCGTCGACAACCGTCATCAGCCGCGCAGTCTCGGGCGCTCCGCCCTCGCGCGGCCACAGCGGCACCGTGACGCGCCCGGATCCGATCGCGCGCAGCGTGCTCCCGAGATCCCCGGCGTCCCCCTTCGGCAGCGAGTTGAGCATCACCCCGAATCGCTCCCGATCTCGCGAAGTCGACGCCCGAGTCCGCGCCGGGCTCGCGTCCAGCGCGAGCGCCCCACCGGTCTCCGTGCGTGGCAGCCACACCAGGTCGACGTGCGAGCCCCCGACGCGCCCGTTGGGAGCAACGATGTCCATCTTCACGCGGTACCAGCCGAACTTCGGGAGCTGCGGCCGCCAGCGCGTCTCGATCGCGCCCCCCGTCGGCGGCGATGTGTACGTGTCGATCCGTCCGCCCCACGCGTCCACCACTTCCAGTTTCAGCTCGAGCGCTTCGCCTGTCAGATCCCGCACCGACGCCAGCACCTCCGGCGGCAACTCCTCCGCGCCCACGTTCAGCGGCGCCGTCGTCGACAACTCCACCCGAGGCAACTGAATCACCGCCACATCGTCAAACCACGCCGCCCCCGTCACATCCTGATGCCGAACCGCCCGCGGTCCAGCCTCGCTCCCGTCCTCCGAAGGCTGCAGCAGGCAAAGCTCCAGTTGAATGTCCGCCGCCTGCGCGTACTCCCCAGCGATTTCGAGCGTGACCTCGGTCCACTCCTCGCCGCGAACCACCGCGCTCACCCGCGTGCTCCCCGCGATCGCCGCGCCGCTCCGATCCAAGTACCTCGCGATCAACCTCGCGCCCGCGTGCTTCAGCTTCTCCGTTCGAACACGCGCCGAAACCGCGTAGTCCGCCTGCGGGAAGATCGGGATGACCCCCGCCTCCAGCGTCAGACTCGTGCTCCCCCCGTCCGTCGGCAGTTTCACCGCACCCTCGCCGGAGAACGCGACCCCGCCCTCCTCGATGTACAGAATCCGCCCCTCGTTCCACGGTGGAAAGCCCGGGCGAATCCGCCCCACCGTCGGATCATCCTGAGCACGGTACCAGTACCGCGGAACATCGCCGGGGTTTGTCGCCTTCTCCTCGAAGTCGAAGAACTTCACTACCCGTCCCGCCGTCGCCGGCCTCGTCCCCTGCGACCACGCCTGCCCCGCCGCGCAGCACAGCGCAACGCCCGCGGCAACCCGCGCGCACACCGCAACCAAACGCCCCGGGGAGGGAATCGGCATGCTCTTCATATCGGCCGCGCCACCGGCCCGGGGTGAGATCGTCCAGGCCGCTCGCTGGCGGTGCGGGTTCTGTGCGGGTTATCGGGTACGGCCGGACTCGCGCGCCAGCCGCGCAGCCGTCAGCCGCAGCACCAGGAAGGTCGCCCCGAGTTCCGCGGCAAACACCGCGAAGACAACCCCGGCATACTCGATCATGGAGAGGTCCCAGACGTCGAAGAAGTCGTAGGTGCCCCCGCGCGACATCGGGCTGTCGTCGATCGCGCCGCCGATCGCGAGCAAGCTCATCCCCACCGGATTGAACGCCATGATCGTGCCGAACAGCCCCTGCAGCCCGTCTTCTGTGCCCGAGATGCTCATGAGGATCCCGCACACCATCGGCAACCCGCCGAACGCGCCGAGCGCGAGCAGGAAGTTCAACGTCGACGCCGCCGAACTCCGCTTCAGCGCGAGGCTGCAGTAGCTCCCTGTCGCCGTCAGCAGCAGCACCGGCCCGAGCAGGATCGGAACCATGAACACCAGCGCCGACACGCCTACGTTGCCCGTCAGTATCCCCCCGAGCACCACGTGCGCGAACAGGATCGAAGGGAGGAAGATCTGCTTGCGCAGCGCCCCCGCGAACTTGCCGGTGATGATCTCCCATGCGCTCAGCGGCGTCGTCAGCAGCGTCTCCCAGGTGCGGCCCTCGCGCTCCGACGTGATGCCCGCTGTCGTGCTCGCCGCCGCCACGCACAGGATCCCGAGTGCACCCAGCACCGCGAGCGTGAAGTGAAGCCCTTCCTCGTCCACGCCCACCTGAATGTACAAGTACAGCAGGAACCCAGCGATGGTCAGCGCCGCGGCGACCATGTGCCACCGCTTGCGGAACGTGCGCTGCTCCAACTCCCGCCACATCACCGGCTGATCACCCACCACGCGGCTCTCGCCCCGCGATTCGTGCACCACCGGCACCGCGCTCGCAACCGCTTCTTGCCCTTCTGTCGCGGTGCCTTGTGCCGCGTTCTTCTTCCGCTTCTTGCCCGCCGGCTTGACGCTCTCGGACGCGCCCGCGGCGTCCAGCGCGAGCCGCCTGCGGAGCACGATCGACGTCGCGAAGAACCCCACCACGATCCAGAAGCACAAGTACGCCGCGTGGGCCAGTACCAGCGATTGTCCAAAGGCCGGGAAGCCGCCGCCCATCCCCATCAGTTCCATCATCGAGAGTTGGAACACCGCGGGTGTACACGTGAGCATGAACACGCTCTCGGGACCGACCCCAAGGCCGAAGAACTTGGCGCTGAACTGCGAGAAACTAAGGCCAAACTCGCGCAGTGTTCGGTCCGCCAGCAACGCGATGAGCCCCGGACCGATCTCGATCATCGCGAGCACGCCCAGCCCCGTGAGCATCGCGCTCCCGCTCCGCCGGAAGTTCACGGACCAGAAGAGCGACAGCACGCACGCCGCGGTCGCGTGCAGGAGTGTCAGCACGGTGATCCGCGCGATGACCTCCACCGTCACGCCGCCGAACGCACGTGCCGCCAGCAGCAGTGGGGCGGTCGCCAGCCCCAGCACCAGGATCTCGATCAGGATGCTCAGCATCTTTCCCAGCACGATCTGCCACGACATCAGCGGCGTCGTCATGAGCGCCGAGAGCGTCCCCATCCGGCGTTCGTCAGAGATCGACGCGCCGCCGCGGCTCACGCCCACCAGCGTCAGGCCGATCAGCGTGCACCAGCCGATCGTCAGGGTGAGCGCGGGCGCGACAGTCTGGTACTGCTGCAGCTGCGCCGCCGGACCCTGGTTGCTGTATCCGGGTTCCATGCTCGTCAGGATCACCAGCGCCGCAACCGCCAGCACCGCGAGCACGAACGCGCCCCGCACGATGTACGTCGACACCCGTCGCCCGCCGACCGCGACTTCCTTGTGGAACACCGCGCCGGGAATGCCGGCGGCGATCGCCACCGGGTTGAGCGCCCGCAGCGCACGCCGCCACAGCGGCGACCTGCTCGCCTTGGCGATCGACGGCGCGGGGCCGGCCTGCGTCATTGCAGCGCCCCCGTCGTCAGCTTGAGGAACGCGTCCTCGAGCTTCACTTCCTCCGGCTGGAACAGGTCGATGTGGGCACCGCACCCGATCAGCTTCTCGATCACGAAGTGATGCCCGTGCTTCCCGTCACCAAGCTCGATGATCATCTCTCGAGGCGTCTCCGCGCTGACCACGACCCGCTTCACCCGCTGGTCGTTCTCCAGCGGCGGTCGGGCGATCTCGATCGGCACGCCGTCCTCCGCCAGTCGCACGCGGATCCGCTCCGAAACCCCCGAGATCTTCTTCGTCCGCTCAAAGGCGTCCGTGATCGAACCGCTGTACAGCAGCTTCCCGCGCTCGATGATCCCGATGCACGTGCACATCTCCGCGAGCTCCGACAGGATGTGCGACGACACCATCAGCGTCTTGCCCATCCTGCCCAGCTCCAGCAGCAGACTCCGCATCTCGATGCGGGCCCTGGGATCAAGCCCGCTCGCGGGTTCGTCCAGGAACAGCACCTTCGGATCGTGAACCAGCACTCGCGCCACACCCAGCCGCTGCTGCATACCGCGCGACAGCGAGTCCACGAACGCGTGCCGCTTCTCGCGAAGGTCCGTCAGTTGCAGCACCTCGTCGACGATCTTCACCCGCTGCTTCCGAGGGAGTTTGAACGCCGCGCCGAAGAAGTGAAGGTACTCCTCCACGGTCAGGTCGTCGTACACGCCCAGGAAGTCGGGCATGTAGCCGATCACGCGCCGGATGTCGTCGCCGCGCGTTGCGATGTCCAGCCCCGCGACCGTCGCCTCGCCCGCGTCCGGCTTCAGCAGGCACGAGAGGATCTTCATGGTCGTCGACTTGCCGGCACCGTTGGGTCCGATGAACCCGAACACCTGGCCACCGCCGATGCTCAGCGTCAACGTGTCCAAGGCGCACAGCTCGCCGTATCGCTTCGTCAGCCCGCGTGTCTCGATCATTCCGACTTCCCTTCGATCGGCGCCACGATCCGCGATGCCCACACCCGCGACACCGTCATGTCGGCCGTCGGCATCACGCCCGGCGCCGACCCCGTCTTCAGCTTCACGCACACCATCCCGTACGCTCCGCCCGCAACCAGCGATTCGGCCGACTCCCTGCGCTCCGCCACGCCGTCCAGCGAGAACGCCGCGGAGATGCCGTTCAGCGTCGATGCCCCAGGCATTACCCCGCTCCAGTCCATCCCCCCGTTGCCGCCGGGATTAAGCGGCGACCGCACGTCGATGAACGCCCCCGCACGGTCGGTCTTCGTCATCGTGTCCGACACGTACCCCTCGGCACTCTTCACGAACGTCACCTTGCAATACTCGTCCCCGATCCGCACGCACGCGTCCAGGATCTGCCCGTCCTCCGGCACGCCCGCCAGCACCACCCGCAGCCCGAACGAGTCCCGCGCGATCCGCGCACTCAAGAACCCTTCGCCGCCCTCGCGGCATGGTTCGATGCTCTGCAGCGTGCGGAACGCCCACTGCGCGACCCCGACCCGGGCCGGTTGTTCCCCGTTAGGTCCTCGCCCGAGCATCTCCGCACCGCGACAACCCGCGATTGCGATCTCTCGACTCGCCATCGTGAGCGCCGACTGCGTGCGGAACCCGCCACCATCCCCTGCTCGCGGCGAAACCCCTCGCCACACCGTTCCGCTTGCGCACTCAGGAAGCGGCAACGCCGTCGGCCGCCCACCGAAGAGCCCAAGCGCCGAGGCCCGCGCCACCAGTTGCGTGCCGTCGGGCATCACACGCACGTCGTCCACCGTCATCACGGAGTACCCGTGACTCCCGGTTCGCACCAAAGCCGGCGCAAGCCCCGCGACGCCCGTTGCGATTCCGATCCACAGCAGCGCAGTCATCCACGATCGATGCCGCATCCGCAGCCGCTTGAGAATGATCGCATCGCCGGGACCAACCAGCAGCGCCATCGCCAGCATCGTCACCAGCAGCGTCGTGAACAGACCTTTGCCCAGCGGAGCCACCACGCTGATCTCGTCGAGTGCCAGACGCAGCGCCTCCCGCGTTTCCGGCGTCGCGCCCGAGGCCGGATGCCACCACCACGAGTCGCCCTGCACACGCTTCTCGATCTCGTCCCGGCCGCCCCACGCGACCTTCTTCACCACATCGCGCCACAGCCGAGTTCCCGCCGCGGTGTTGCCGCTTCCGATGATCCCGGTCAGCGTGCCCGGATCAACTCCCATCACGCCCAGCATCCCCATGCCGTAGGGGCCCCACGCGAGCATGCCTTCGTTCGTGCCGTGCCCGGTGCCGGTCCAGCCGACCTTCCATCCGTCGCGCACGCCTTCGCTCGTCAAGCGGATCGTCCGCGCGGGGCGAGGTCTGAGCAGCACGCTCTGCTCCGCCACGCCGTTCGCGATCGCCGTCAACTCCGGCGACGGCGTCACCTCGCGTGCCTCGGTCATCTCGAACGCGCCAAGCGGCACGCCCGGATGAAGCAGCGCCCGCCACCCGCTCCCCGCGCTGTCCGTCAAGATCACGAGCCGGCCGCCCGCGATCACCCACTCCATCAATGCGCGGCGTGCCTGCGGCGTCTCCCCGCTCAACGCCTCTTCCGTCGCGATCACCAGTTCGTAGCCGTCATAGGCGTGCCAGTGCACCGGCAGCCCGTCGGTCGCAATCTCCACGGGCGACTGCCGCCACCGCGCATCAGGGTCGGGCAGCTGTTCCTGCTGCCACGGCGGGATCGGCACAGGAACCCCGTTCGCCGTCGTCGGCGGCGCAGCGGGCGGTTCCGGTGGCTTCGGTGTGTCCACCGACTCCGTCGGGCCGTTGATGCTCCCCGTCGTGTCGCGGACCATGAAGTGCCTCGGAAGCGTGGTCTCGCCGACGCAAAGGAACGAGATACCCGTGCTCGACACGTTCGGTGCCTCGAAGCCCTCACCGACCAGGCCATCGCGTGAGATCGTCCACCGTTGACTGTCCCGCCCGTCGCTCGCGGTCACCACGATCTTCCGCCACTCCGCCGTGAGCAGAAGCGGAATCTCCACCGGCACCGAAACGCCCGGCGTCGTCGCCGCGCCGACCATCACCACCGCGTCCTGCGTGTTGTCGTGCGCCGAACGCAGCGTGATCGTGCCGGACCACGGGTTGTTCCCGCTCGAGATCCAGAGCCGGAGAAAGGTCTGCCGTTCCGCCGGCACGGTGTTCGTGAAGCCGAAGCTCGAACGATCGATCGTGATCTCTTCCGCGCCCGAGTGCGAGCCCAGCGCAAGCGCCGCCGCCGCGCCCAACGCCGCGAGCCCCCGTCCGCGTCCCCAGTCGCGCGCCATCCGGGTGAGTCGCCGCATCGTCCTGAGCATCACACGTGTACCTTCCGGTTGTAGACGAACCACTCGAGCATCACCACAGCCAACGCCGCGAGAATCAGCCACGGCCACAACCGCTGATCCGCCGCCGACGGCGCCCGTGACTCCGCCTCCACCACCTGGGTCGCGAGCGAGATGTCCGCCGCCGCCGCGACATCCGACTCATCGCTATCCATCAGGTTCGACGCGTACACACGCAGCGCCCTCGAACCATCCATCACGTCCGTCGGCCCCGGCGTTCCATCCCACCGCACCTCGTACACCCCGGTCTCCGCGACCGGCCCGTACACGATGCGGCCGTCCGCCGCCGGCGACAGTTTCTGGGAAACCCCTCCCGGCCCTTTCAACTCCACATTCGTCGCGCTCGAAGGAATCCGATCCGACAGCACGCTCCCCGGCTGAACCTGCCGCGGCATCGTCACCCCCGCGCCGTCATCACCCAGGTACCGGATCGCCGATCCGAAGAACACCACGAACCCCGCATCAAACGGCCAACTGCTCTGCACAGGATCAAACGTCACGATCACCGCGCGAGTGTCCGCCTTCGTCAGCTCCAGAATCGCCGGCCCGTTCTCGCCTGTTGCGATCTCCCGCGCCAGCGACCCTTGCCCCAACGTCACCACGCGCGACTGCGCCACGACGAGCGTGTCCAGCGCGACGCCCCGCAACACGGGGTGATCCCGCAGCCAGTCCACGATCCCCGTCGCGGGACCCTTGCCCGCGTCCGTGATCCCCGAAGCGCCCGTCGGCACGGCGTTCAGCACCAGGTACCGACCCGGCGGCAAACCCGGCGAACCCGGGTCCAGGTTCTTCGGCAGGTACGAGTCGAGCACGATTACGTCGTACTCGCCCAGCTTCTCCTGCCGTGCAAGCTCCTCGTACTGCGTCGAGCTGAGTTCCGTGAGCCGTGACAGCGGGAGGCCTTCGAGCACCGCTCCCAGGAGCCCACGCTCCGGCCGATCGCTCACTACCGCCACCGCCATCCGCTTCGCCGGCGGCACCACCAGCCACCCGCGGTTGTCGAGCGACAGCACGTCGTCCCGCAACCCCTCGCCCGTCGCCACCTCACGCAGCCGCACCGCGACCATCGCGCCCTCCGGCCGATCCAACTGGAACACGACGCCCCCAAGCCCCGGGATCGACTTGCCACCGGTCGCCGGCGCGGTCGAACCCTCGATCGCTGCCTCCGGTGCCGCAGCATCACCGCGCGCCGCCACCGGCGCCGAGACCACATTCCCCGTCTCTTCCTTCGCAGCCGGCAGCGTCGTGCTCTTGATCCCCGAGATCTCGCCGTCGAGCAGCAGCTCGATCTCCAGCGCACGCTCGGCCGACGTGTTGTTTGTCAGCCCAACGTGAATCATCAGCTTCGCGGGGTTATCGAACGACCGCTCAGCGCGCAGCGAGACCACGCCTATGTTCGGCGAATCCGTCTTGCCCACCCGGTGAAACTCGATCTGATCCTCGGGCCCCGGCTTGGCTTTCGCCGCGTCCGGCAACCGCCCGTCGGAGAAGATGTGCATGTGCAGCGGCAACCCGCCGTCCAGCCCCTCGATCGCCATCCCTTCAACCACACGGCGTGGCGCGTGCGCCCGGGCGAGCCTCATGGCCTCCTCGATCGAAGTCGGCCCTTCCGTCGCGGTAATCGACTCGATCGCCCGCTTCAGCGCCCGCTTGTCACCCGTGAACGTCTGCCGCACGTCCGCCGTCGTGTCGTACGCGATCACCATCGCCTCGTCGGCTTCCTTGGTGTCGAAGAACCCCTTCTCCCGCATCAGCTCCACCAGGTCCATCGCCTGCTTCTTCGCGGCATCAAACCGCGACAGCGGTCCACCGTCCGCGTCGGTCTCGTCGGTCGCCAGCATGCTCCCCGACCGATCGATCAGGATCACGTGCTTCTGCCCGCGCAGCTGTTCCCCTTGGATCTGCGGCTGCCCCAGCGCCGTCAGCAGCGCGGCGAGCACGATGAGCTGCAGGATCAGCAGGATGTTCCGGCGCAGCCGCTGAAACGGCGCGTTGGCCTGGAGATCCTGGATCGCCTTGCGCCAGAGCAGTGTCGTCGAGATCTCCATGTCCCGACGCCGCAACTTCAGGAAGTACAGGATCAGCAGCGTCGGGACGGCAACAGCCGCCGCGCCGGCCGCCAGGAGCGGGGTGAGCCACGTCATCGCGAAACCTCCGGACTCGTGCCTGTGTGGTTCACGTGATCATCCCTCGCTTGCGCAGGTAGTCGAGCATCAGCACATCCACCGGCGTGTCGCTCTTGACCGTCAGCATCGTCATGTCCCGGCGCGTGCAGAACTCCCGCATCGAGTCGCAGTACGCCGCGAGGTTCGCCTTGTACCGCTTGAGCAGCGGCGCGGAGATCGTCACTTCCGCCGTGTCCCCGTCCTCAACGTCCTTGAGCCTCAGGTCACCCGTGAGCGGCGGATCGATCTCCTGCGGGCTCAGCACCTGGATGCAATACACGCCATACCCGCGCCCCACGAGCAGCTTCAGCCCCGTCTCGAAGCCGTCCTTGAAGAAGAAGTCCGACATCACCACCATGATGCCCTTGCCCCGGCGCGCCAGCGCGATCCGCTGCGCCGCCTCCGCGAAGTTGAACGACCCCACCGGCCGCAGCGAGCACAGCCACCGCGCCAGTTCGTGCACCCGCCGACGCCCCCGCAGGTCCCTGATCGCCGACGACACGTCCCCCATCGGCGCCACCGCCGCTTCCCCCTCTTCGCCGCCCTCCACCGGCTCCGCCGTGAACGACTGCGTCGCCCCGCCCATCGCCGTCGCCGCCACGCGGTTCAGGTTGATCAGCCCCACATACCCAAGCGCCATCGCGGCCTTCTGCATGAACGCGAACTTGCTCGGATCCCCGCACTCGCTCGACTCGCTCGCGTCGATCACCACGTGCAGCGACAGATCCTCCTCCTCCAGGAACAGCTTCAGAAACAGCTTGTCCAACCGGCCGAAGATGTTCCAGTCGATGTGCCGCAGGTCGTCGCCCATCACGTACTGCCGGTGATCCGCGAACTCCACGCTCTCGCCACGCTTCTTCGAACGCCGCTCACCCTTCAGCTTGCCGAAAAACACCTTCCGGCTCGAGAGATCAAGCGGCTCCAGCTTGCCGATCAGCTCGGAGTTCAGCAGATCCTCGATTGACTTCGGCCGCTTCGGGCTCGGTGTTCTCAGCATCGCGCACTCGTCCAGTCTTCAGATTGCCGTCTCACTTCGACCCCATCCCACGCCACTCCCGCGGCGGTAGCGGCGGCAAAGGAAAGTTCCGCGGCGGCCCGTCCGCCGAATCCCACGTGTACGGCCGACCGTTGTCGTACCGCATGCTGTGCCGCGTCGTCGCCCAACGCTCCAGCGCCCACTCGCCGTCGAAGTGAAACTCCATGTCGACCCATTCCACGATGTCGAAGTCGCCCTCGACCCAGAACCCGCCCGGCTCCCACACACGCTGCAGAATCCCCGGCGGATCCTCCCGCACGATCCGCCACTTCTTCGTCAGCCGCAGCGAATCCAGCCTCGTCTCGACCTCCTCACGCGTCATCCCTTCGTAAAACGCCTCCGACGCCCGCCCGTTGAACTCCGCGTCCGTCAGGTTCGCGTGCAGCGGATAGTTCGCGCACCCCGTCAGCACGGCGCACACGCCCCCCGCAACACACACGCCCCATCGCGCCGGGCTCGACATCGGACTCGTCTCCTTACACGCTCACCATCTTCGTCGGCTCGGTCGGCGTCAGCTCCAGGACCTTCGCAACGATGTCGTCCGGATCGATCCGGTCCGCTTCGGCCTCGAAGTTCATCAGCACGCGATGCCGCAGGCACATCGGCGCGATCTTCTTGATGTCCGCGAACGACACGTGGAACCGCCCGTCGATCAACGCCGCCACCTTCGCGCCCAGCATCAACGCCTGCGCACCACGCGGGCTGCTCCCGCAACGGATGTACTTGTTCGTCGGCCCGCCCGCTCCACCCGCGGCATACGGCCCGCCCGGGTGCGTAGCCATCGCCAGCCGCGCCACGTACTCCTTCACGTGCGGCGCAACCACCACGCCGCGCACCAGCTTCTGCATCTCGATGATCGACGGCCCGTCCAGCACCTTCTCGCAGTTCATGTCGGACGTGCTCGTCGTCCGGTCCAGGATCGTCATCAGGTCGTCCAGCTTGCTGTACCCGACGACCACCTTGAAGATGAAGCGGTCGAGCTGGGCCTCGGGCAGCGGGTACGTGCCTTCCTGCTCGATCGGGTTCTGCGTCGCCAGCACGATGAACGGCTTGTCGAGCTTGTACGACACGCCCGCCACCGTCACGCTCCGCTCCTGCATGGCCTCGAGCAACGCCGATTGCGTCTTCGGCGTGGCGCGGTTGATTTCGTCCGCCAGCACCACCTGCGCGAAGATCGGCCCACGCTGGAACTCAAACTTCCGTCGCCCCGTGTCCGGGTCTTCCATCACGATGTTCGTGCCGATCACGTCCGCCGGCATGAGGTCCGGCGTGAACTGGATGCGGTTGAACGGCAGGCTCAGCGTCTGCGCCAGGCTCCGCACCAGCAGCGTCTTGCCCAGCCCCGGCACGCCCTCCAGCAGCACGTTGCCGCCCGAGAACAGCGACATCAGCACCGCGTCCACCACATCGCCGTGCCCGACGACCACCTTGCCGATCTCGGCCCGCAGCTTCTGAAACGTCGCCCGAAACTGCTCGCACTGAGCCTTCACCTCGGCCGGAGTCTCCATCTGCACGTCCTTCGCCGTCGCCATATGCCAAGCTCCCTTCAAATACCCGCCCGCTCACTCACCGACTTCGCATTCAAGAATCTCAAATCGAACCTTCCGCCCCATTGCCCATTGCCCATTGCCTCTTCCCTACGGCCTATGGCCTAAGGCCTATGGCCTTCTTCCCTATTGCCGACTGCCTTCTTCTTCCCCCCCCATCCCATCCTGCGCCTTCTTCTTCGCCTTCAGCAACCGGCTCATCCCTTCACCAGGCGCCGCCGGATTCGCTCCCGGCTTCTCATCCGTCGGGCGTGGCTTGGCCTTCAGAATCTCCGGCGTCGCCGCCGCGCCACCGAGCGCGACGTCCTTCACGTTCTTCCGCATCTGCTCGGCGTTCGCCTCAAACTTGACCTTCGCGGTTTCCTTCGCACGCTTCTCCGCGTCCGCGACCGCCTTCTTCGCTTCCGCGGTGAGCGCCTCCGCCGCCATCCCGGCGCCCTGGCCCGCGCCACGCTCGGTCATCTTCGCCTGAGCCTTGTCGCGCGCCGCCTTGAGCCCCGCCAACTGCTGCCCGCCCTGCGTCACCTTGCCCTTGCCAAAGAGCGCCAACGCGCCCTGCGCCATCGCCTTCAGATCGATCCGCACGCGACGAACACCAACATCGACCAGGAACAACCCGATCCCGATCATCGCCACGTACAACCAGATCTGCCGCGACGCCACCGGCATCCGCAGGCCTTCGCGCGTCCACAGCCGGTCGGCCTTCGGATCTCCCGTCAGCACGCGGCCGCCGGTCATCTCCGCCACCTGCATCAGCAGCGGCGTGTTGTCCTCGAGCGTCCTGTACTCGTCCGCAAACGGCCGGCTGATCGCCGCCTGTACCGTCCCCTCGATCGCCTGCCCCTCCCGATCCGGGTCCGGCGCGGCGTACTGCAGGTTCACCAGATAGCTCCCCGCCATCTCCGTCGGCACCGACGCCGTGTACCGCCCCGGCCCCGCCTGCTTCAGCACCACGTCCACGCCCTTGCCGTCCGGCGTCGCGAGCCGACCCCGCACCACCGCGAAGTTCAGCCGCTCACCCTTCGCGTCAAACGCCTCCATCGTCACGACCGTCTGATCGCCCTTGTTCTCCGTCACCACCCGCACATTCCCATTCCCCGGCGGACGCATCGCCCACCGAATGTGCTGCTCCCAGAACGCCTTGTAGTTCCCCCACGACATCCAGTCCGGGTTCCACTTCGTCGCCGCGTCGCTCGTGTACGTCACCACCTTGCCCAGCCCGTACTGCCACTGCGCCAGGATCGGGTCCCCCTCCTTGCCCTTCAGCGACACCACCGACAACCCCTCACGCTCCGCCGCCACCACGTACCCCTTGATCGGCGGCACCGACGAAATCCCCCGCATCGTCTCGCTGAACCCCACCATCTGCGGCTGAAACGCCGGCCCTTCCCAGATCAAACTCCGCCGGATCGTCTGCGCTTCCTTGATGAAGATCTGCGGCAGCGTCGCCAGCGCCTTCTGCGTGGCCACGTGGTAGTGACGACCCTTCGTGTACCGCGAGATGTACTCCATCCGGCTCGTGTCACCGCCCCCGTGCGGGAAAACGCCCACCGTCGAGATCGTGATGTTCGCCGTGCGATACTTGTCCAAGAGCGTCGTCGAGGGCGGCGACGGATCGCCGTCCGAAATCATGATCACGTGCCGCTGCCCCGCCTCCGCCTTCGTCAACCCCTCCAGCGCCAGCTCCAGCGACGGAGTGAAATCCGGCATGTCGCCGAACATCAGCTTCTGGATCGCACGCTTGATCTCCGTCCCGTCCCCGATCACCTTCAACGGGTGCACCCACTCCGTGTTCCCGTTCCACCCGTACTCGATGATCCCCGCCAGGTCCAGCCGCGACAACGCGTTCACCGCCTGCTCGCACACCTTCTTCCCGTAGAACACGCCCTCGGGCATCTCCACCGAGTGCATCACCAGCGCCAGCGCGCCCCGGGGCATCTGCCTCTTCTGCGGCGGATCCAGCTTGATAGGCAGCGCATCCTCCAGCGGCGAACCAATCCAACCCCCCGCGCCAAACGCCCGCGGCCCGCCGATCATCAGAATCCCGCCCCCGGTGTCGTGCACGTACTGCCGCAGCTCCTCCTGCTGCCGCTGGCTGTACGGATACGCCTCCTGGTTCACCATGATGATCGCGTCGTACGCGTTCCACTCCGTCAGCGTCCCCGGCGCCGCCTTGCCATCCCTCACATCAGCCTTGATCTTCGCTTCCGCCAGCAGCTTCAGGATCGGCCCCGCCGCCTCCGGCTCCCCCTCGTCCACCAGCACCAGCACCTTCGCCTCGCCCGACACAAACGTCACCACTTCGCTCTTGTTGTTCTCCACCACCGAGTCGCCCACCACACGCCCGCCCTCGGTGATCGGCTCAAACACCGCCTGGAAGTTCTGCGGCCCCGCCTCGCGCGCCGCCACCAGCTGCGTGAACGTGTTCAGCCCCGGCTTCAGCGCCACCGGGCTGCTCGCGATCGTGTTCCCGTTCAACTGAATGACCAGGTTCCCCTCCGCCGCCTTCACCGCCCGCAGCACCACCTTCACCGCAACGTTCTCGCCCTCACGCGCCGATGCCGGCGCCGCCAGCCGCTCCACCAGCACCTCGTTCTCGTACTTGTACTTCAGCGCGATCACGTCGATCGGGATCCCCTGCGCCTTGGCCGCTTCCGCCGCCTGCAGCAGGTTGCCCGCGGTCTGGTTCCCGTCAGACGCCAGCACAAGCCGATTCGCGGCGTCCTTCGGCAACACCGCGATCGCCAGCCGCACCGCCGACGCCAGGTTCGTCCCGTCCACCGCGCCGATGTGCTGCTGCTCAAGCCGCGACACCAGCTTCGTCGGCAGCGTCTGCACAAACGCCGACCGCGCCGCCGTCACCAGCCCCAGCCGGTCATCGGGCTTCTTCTGCCCCTCCGTCGCCGCCGCCTCCACGTACGCCTTCACATCGTTCTGAAGCTGCGTCGGCACCGACTCGCTCGCGTCCAGCACCACCGTCACCGCGACGTCCTTCGCCTCTTTCCGCCACTGCGGCTCCGCGAGCGCGCCCACGATCAGCACCAGCACGATCAGCCGCGCCGCCAGCGCAACCCACCGCGTCGTCGACCCCAGGCCCGCGAGGCTCCGCATCCCGATCAAAAACGTCAGCAGCCCCAAAACGGGGATCAAAAACAGCCACACCGGAGTGTCAAACTGCACCGGCCCGAACTGGACGGACGCCAGGAGGTTCATCATGCGCGAGGCCCCCTCCCGCCCGTCGAGCGCACGCCGCCCCCGCGTTCAGCCGGTTTCTTCGAGTCCTTCATGGTGCGCCGTGCCTCACATTCAATCCGGTTTCTCGAACACCTGGATCCGGTTGTTGCCGGAGTCCAACACATACGCCTCCCCCCCGATCCACGTTACCGCCCACGGCGTCGACAGTTGCCCCTGCGCTCGCCCCGGCACACCGAACACCCCGCGCGATTCCCCCGTCTCCAGATCAATCCGCTGCAGCCGGTTGTTGCCGAACTCCGCCACCATCGCCGTCCCGTCCTCCATCACCTCGACACCATAAGGATACTTGAAACTCCCCGGCCCCTCACCCATACCCCCCGGCCCCGAGATCCATTTCACCAGCTCCCCATCCAGCGTGAACCTCCCCACCCGGTGGTTGCACGCGTCTGTCACCACCAGCTCCCGCCGCTTCAGGTCCAGCGCCATCGACTGCGGCCGGTTGAACTCCACCGGATCCGCCCCCGCCCCCGACCCAAACCGCCCAAACGCCCGCACAAACCGGTACTCGCCCCCCGGCACCGTCACATCCGCCGGCGGCTCGTAAATGCTGATCCGGTCATGACCTCCGTACTCGCTCACGTACACCCGCTCCACCCGCTTCCCATCCGCCGACGGCAGCAACGCCACATCCGTCACGTACACAAACTGCCCATCCCCCTCCCCGTACGTCCCAAACTGAGCGAGAGGAGTGGGGGACTTCGCGTTCCCGCTCTCGCTCCCCACCTCCGTCGTCCCCGTCGACGCCCGGATCGAGTGCACCCCCGGCTTCGCATCGCTCGCCCGGTACACCATCACCCGGAAATAGTGCGTGTCCGGCACATAAATCACCTCGTCACCGTCCACCGGCGTCGGATTCCAGATCCCGATCCCCGTCGGCTTCCCCATCTCCCACTGGGGCATCTGAAACTCACCCCGCGCCCGCCCCGTCTTCGGGTCGATCCGCTGCACCCGCGCCAACTTGTCCATAATCCACAGGCTGTCGTCCGCCGCCGCCATCGCCCTCGGATACGAGTACTGCCCCGGCGACGACCCAACCTCCCCCAACACCCGCGCCACCCGCAGCGGCGCCGCCACACCCTCCCCATCCCCCTTCCCACACCCCAGCCCCCAAACCCCCATCCCCCCAATGAACACCGCCGCGACGGTTCTCGTCGCGGCGGTCAAGCGTTCCCGATATGGATCTTCAGTCCTCGCCACGTCGCGGCCAGTGTAGCCAGTCCTGCGTTCAAGCTCCGGGCGCGTGTGTGTCACGCCCCTTGTACGCAAAGACCCCCCGCGCTGTTTACGCCGGCTGTTATGCCGCCCGCACCGCGTGCACGAAGTCCGCCAACCGGTCGTTGTGCTTGTCGATCATCCGCGGGATCAGGAACAGGTCCACGATCTGCCCGATGAAGAACAGCCCGCCCGTGCAGAGCCACAGGATCCCCGTCGCCCACTTGCCGGCATAGAACCGGTGCAGCCCACAGAGGCCCAGCAGCCCCAGCAGCCAGAAGCAATACCCCGTCGAAGTGTCCTTGAACTCCGGCATAGCAGGTCTCCTCAAGCCGCGGCAATGGGCGCGGCCGTTGGTTAGTCGGAAGCGGATGCCGGCGGTTTCAGCCGCGAAGGAGAGGACCGCGCGGCGGGCAGCACGAGGTCAAAAAAGCAACAGGCCCCGGTCGCCCGGGGCCTGTCGTGATTGTCAGATCACATCAACCGTGAGGTTGAGAGTGGATCAGTCGAACCAGGGCTGGATCGCGGTGAGCACGCCAGTCGAGGTGCCGTTGACGACCTGAGTCGCACCGGCGTAAGAACGGAGGAAGTTGTTGGTCTGCAGACCGTCGGCGCCGGCGGTGTTGCAGGTCTGAGCGAGGGCAGCGCGGCTGCTGTCGTTCTCGTTGACGAAGATGTTGTCGAACTGAGTGCGCTGAGCAGCGGGGAGGCCCGTGAAGGTGAAGGGGGTGGTCTCCGGGTCAGGACGGGTCTCGAAGTTGACGTGGTTGTCGTTGTAGGAGACGTTGCCTTCCCAGGTGGTACGGCCGCCGTGGATGGCGAGCGTGTTCGAGCCAACGCCGATTTCGGCCGTGCCGCCGCCGGGGTTGCTCGTGGAGTTGAAGAGGACCCAGGTCAGGGTCGCGCCAGAGCCGGTGGAGGAGTACGAGGGACCACGGTTCGCCAGGATGGCTTCGGTGGCCTGGAACGTGTTGCTCCACTTCGGACGGCGGTTGCCGACGGGGGGCATGTGGCCGTAGCTGAAGCCACCCGGATCACCAGCGGCGTTGCCGTTGCGGACGACGTCGTTGTTCAGAGCGCGGAAAGCCGGGTCCCACGCGGCGAGCTTCTTGTCGCCGGCGGCAGCCTGGGGCTCCGAGTACTGATACTTGTCGTAGATCTTCAGGTTGCCGTTCGTCTCGGCCGGGCTCACGCAGAGCTCGGGGGAGAAGAAGCCGTTGTAGATCAGGACCGAGTAGATATCGCGGGTCAGGTCCTTCACGCCGTTGGCGAGGGTCTGGTGGCCCTTGTCGATTTCGCTCGGGATCGGGTACTTGTCCGAGTTGTTACCCGCCCAGAGGATCATGCCCTGGTGGATACCACGGATCTGGGTGCTGTCCTTGAGCTGACGAGCAGAGGCGCGAGCCTTGCCGAGAGCGGGGAGCAGAATGCCGATCAGCAACGCGATGATCGCGATGACGACCAGCAACTCGATGAGGGTGAAGCCCTTCTTCGTGCGGTTCATTCCAAACTCCTGTGAGCCTCCCGAACTCGCGGGCTACGTGCCCACGCTTGCTGTTCGGTTGGTCTCAAATACTCAATTTTTCGATCAGTTCCCGCTGCCGGGCACCGTGTCCCTCAGGTGAAACCTGCGAGGTTCCGTTCCCTTCGGGCCGCGCTTCCGTCAGCGACAAGCTCCTGTCGGCCGCCTTCGCTCCCCCTCGTTTGCACAAGGGGTCACGGGTCGACCGATGCCAGCACCCGACCGGTTGAAGCGTGGACGATCGAATACACCACGCCTCAAGCAACCAGGTACCCATCGTGTTGTGGGCCGTTTCAGTGCTTGTCGGGGGGCTCGTCGCCGGGGTGCCCATGCTCGGGCATGACTTGCGGAGAACCGCAGATCAGAGCGTTGTGCTTCAATATGAATCGCACAGACACGCGGCCGATACCATTCCCAACCAAACTCCTGACACCGCCAAAGAACTCGCAGCACACAAAGTAACCAATTCCGATACGACTGTCAACTCGCCGGGTTGCCAGATCTTGAAAGTTTGTCGGATGCCGCGGCAGCCACCCCCGCACTGCATCCCCCCTCCCGCACGCCGAAGGCGTGATACGAAGCAGACAGGGGGCAAGCGAGTCCTCCCCGCTCCCCACGCCGAAGGCGTGGAATGAAGTAGGCGGGGGTCAAGCGAGTCCGCGAGCGCGACCCCCGATCCCGTGCCAAGTTTCCCCTGCACACCGAAGGTGTGCAAGAAACGCCCGAGCCTATCCAAACCGATCCCACCCCGAGTATCGTGGTTCCATGGCCTCAACCCTCACGCGATTGCTCGTTCACGCGACGTTCTCGACAAAGAACCGCGAGCCGCTCATCGATGCCGCCCACGAGCCGGATCTCTACGCCTACATCGGCGGCATCTGTCGCAATATGGGGTCCCCGCTGCTGACAATCGGCGGGGTTTCCGACCATGTGCATCTGCTCGTGAGTCTTGGCAAGTCCGTCTGCGTGTCGGACTTGATGCTGAACGTGAAGAAGGACTCCTCTCGCTGGATGAATGAGCACAACCAGAGTGCTACCCGCTTCGGCTGGCAGGACGGCTACTTTGCATTTTCGATCGGGGAGTCCGGTGTCGATGCTCTTCGCCGCTACATCGATGGACAGAAGGCACACCACGCGACTGTCGACTTCAAGGACGAGCTTCGTGGCATTCTCGGGAAGTACGGGATCGATTGGGACGAGCGATTTATCTGGTCCTGATTCCCCGGCCCCGCGGCACCCCAAGCCGCATGCGTGAAATGAAGTCGGCGGGGGTCAAGCGAGTCCTCTCCGTTCCCCACGCCGTAGGCGTGAAATGAAGTAGGCGGGGGTCAAGCGAGTCCGCGAGCGCGACCCCCGCTCCCGCCGCGCAATCCCCCCGCACACCGAAGGTGTGCGAGAAGCCTCGCTAGGACCCCTTCAGGGTCCCGGCTCAAGGGCACGGCGTTTCGGGCGTCTCGCTCGAAGCCTCGCTCGACACCCGGCTACTTCCTCGCAGCTCTTCGAGCTGCAAATCCCCGCACGACGACGCCGGCACGGCGACCCACCCATTCGCCCATCCCACTCCCCGCTCGCCACGCCGCATGCGTGAAATGAAGTCGGCGGAGGACAAGCGAGTCCTTTCCGCTCCCAACGCCGTAGGCGTGAAATGAAGTAGGCGGGGGTCAAGCGAGTCCGCGGCGCGACCCCCGCTCCCGTCCCCAGTTTCCCCTGCACACCGAAGATGTGCGAAGCCCCCACCGAGGACCATCTCAGGGTCTCGCCCAGGGACGCCGCGATCCCGGGCGTCTCGCTCGAAGCTTCGCTCGACACACGGCTACTTCCTCCCAGCTCTTCGAGCTGCAAATCCCCGCCCTTCGCTCGCAAACCCGAAGGCGGTGCATGAAAGACCCGGGTGTGACGCGCGACCCCCGCAGCAACTATCCGGAAACTCCGGATAGTTCGTTCTGAAGGCACCCCCCCC
>VYLF01000046.1_pt1 | contig 67813 bp, 54 predicted proteins | sample 5114371 | NCBI WGS metagenome assembly VYLF01 (sample SAMN12291773, study PRJNA351875) | freshwater metagenome | isolation source: freshwater lake | place: USA: Michigan, Kent Lake | collected 2013-08-15 | reverse complement strand
AAACACGAAGCAGCCACGTCTGCCCCGATTAACCCCGCTTACCCATCCCCAACCGGTGTCGCCGCTGCAGCAACAACGCCCTCTCGTCGGAGATGGGACTAGGTTATGGGGTAATGGATGGGGTGGGATAGATTTTGTTTTGTCCATGCTGAAGCACCCCTTCACTGCCTTCGGCAGAGCTTCCCCGCGAGCGGGGAAGCGGCAGGCGGAAGCAGCTGGGACACGCCGCTTCCCCGTTTACGGGGAAGCTGTCCCGAAGGGACTGAAGGGGTCCTGGCGTATTGGCGCATTGCTCCGTGCAATGAAGGCCTCCGCAACGCGCACTTAGACAATGCGCGTATAAGGCCCTCACCCCCGTCCCCTCTCCCATGGGGAGAGGGGAGAGTCCCAGCTCCGTCATCCCCGCCGAAGCGAAGCGGAGAGCGGGGACCCCCAAGGACTTTGCGGTACAAGGTCCCGGATCGGCTTACGCCGTCCGGGATGACAAGGCGCGGGACTGAAGGGGTATTTCGCCCCCCCCCTATTCCTTGGCGATCCGGCCACCCACCATCACAAATTCAATTTTGCGCATCAGGGAAATGTCGGTCAATGGATCGCCTGTCACAGCGACTAGGTCTGCGGCTTTTCCTGGTGCCAAAGTGCCGATCTGGTCGGATAAGCCAAGGTGCGCGGCGCCACCTACCGTCGCACTCCGCAGCGCTTCGACTGGGGTGAAGCCTGCTTGCACCATCAGCTCAAACTCGCGCGCATTATCGCCATGACGGGACACACCGCTGTCGGTGCCAAACACCACGCAGACGCCTGCTTCACGTGCGCGGCTCAACATATTGATCATGAGTGGTCCGACCGTCAAAGCCTTGGCCGCTTGCGCACCCGTCAAGGTGCCACCGGCTTTGGCCATCTCTGTCACTGTTGTACCGGCCAAAATAGTTGGCACGATGCACGCATTTTTGGCCTTATAGAGGGCGAAGGTTTCTGCATCGGCATAGCTCGAATGCTCAATACTATCAAAGCCCGCCCGCAGAGCCGCTTCAATGCCGCCCTTGCCATGGGCATGTGCAGTAGCGGTCTTGCCCAAGAGGTGCGCTGTATCGGCAATGGCTTTGAGCTCATCATCAAAGAATTGCTGGCTGAGGCCGCTGGCCGTATTGCTCAAGACGCCCCCAGTGGCCGTTACTTTGATGATATTTGCGCCCGCCTTGACCTGTTCACGCACTGCCCTGCGACAATCGTCGACACCATTGCACACGCTCTCTGGGCCAATCACATGCATGATATCTTCCCGGAAACCATGCACATCAGCATGCCCGCCCGTGGGGCTGATGGCGGCACCTGCAGCCAAGATACGGGGACCCAGCAATCGACCAGCGGCAAATTGATCGCGCAACGCGAAAATGGTGTGATGCCCATCGGCACCCAAATCCACCACGGTCGTGAAGCCAGCCTTTAAGGTTTTTTGCGCATTGACCAAGCCATCCAAGGCCAGATCGCTCTCTTCCTTAGTTACTTCATTCAAAAGGCTCGAAGACGATAATTCAGATAGCAGATGGACGTGACTGTCGATCAGGCCAGGCATCACCGTTTTGGCTTTAAGGTCGACGAGCTTGGCACCGGCCAATGGGGCGACATAGCCGTCGCGAATGGCCTCAATCTTGCCATCGCGCACAATCAGCGTCTTTGCCGTTGTCGGAGCCGTGCCGGGCTCAGCAATCAGCCGACCCACATGGATATAAGTAGCCGGTGACGCTGCTGATGGGGTCTGCGCCTGAGCAGAACCCACGGCCACACAAGCCAAAACAGTCGATAAAAGTAGTGAACGCATAGTGCCCCCCAGAATGTGATTTTCACCCACCATGCGACTGCCCGATGCGATTGGCAAGCAAAAGCGTGAGCGCAAGTTTCCAGCTTATCCATCTGTCAGACCAAGAGCCATCGCGACGCTAAGGTCGCACCAGCGCGCGGGATTGCCTTAGCGGGAAACATATTGCAGTCTGGTTCCATTGGAGGCGTGCATGAATAAAATTGGGCTTATAGGACTTATAACAGGATCAATTTTTTCGGCATTGGCCTTGCCGAGCATCGGCTCTGCCAAAGCACCGCCAGCCACAGCTGAAGCTTTTGCCGCTGCCCCAGTTATCTCAAGAGTGGCCATTTCCGCTGACGGTAACCGGATCGCCTTTGGTTTCACAACCGCGACCGGAGAAAGCCAAGTGCGGGTTTTGGATGTGCCCACAAATAAGACAACCGGCGTTGACGTCGGGCCCAACAAGTTGCGCAGTATCCAATTTGAAGATGGCGGTGACGTCTTGATTACGGCCAGCGACACATTGCGGATATTTGCTTCAAAAACAGAATTCTATCGTACCTATTCCGTAGACTTTGAAACAGGCCGGATCCGCAATCTACTGACTTCCGACGACAATGTGCGAATGTATAGCACCGGTGTTTATTTGATCTCGACACTACCCGATACGCCCAACCGCGTGATGATGGCGACTTTTGACGAGGGTAAGTCGAGTATGTTCGCTCTAAACCTTTTTGAGGTGGCAACCGACGGCAAGCAAGTTTTCACCCGCGCGCTTGGTGCAGAGCACACCTACGGTTGGATTACGGATCGCGCAGGCAAACCGCTGGCACGGGTCGACCATGATCCAAAAGCGATGACGACGAAGCTATTTTTGACTGATGACGGCAAAAAATTCAGAGAAGTCCTGCGGCTAGATGATACGCCCAGTCGGGCTATTTCACTGATGGGATTGTCGAAGCCGGGTAAGATTGTTTTCAGCAAACAATCCAAGTCTGAATTTGGTGAACTGTTTGCTATGGACCCCGTGACAGGCGCGACGACAACCTATCTGCGGGCTGATGGACTTGAGCTTGAATCTGTTTTCAAGGACCCGTGGTCAGAAGTCATCTATGGTGTTTCGTTAGGCGGGCTAGAGCCTGTCGACCAAATGATCAGCCCTGATCTACAAGATGCCCAAGCCACATTGGAGGCCACCTTTCCGGGGAAAATCATCTCGATCACCAGCTTTACCCGGGACCGCAAAAAGATTGTCGCCAGAATGGAGACGTCCAGCACGCCACCAGAATATTTATTGTTGAACCTCGACGGCCCCAAGATTAATCGCTTGGGTGACGCCTATCCGGGCCTTAAAAATGTTCCAATGGGCCGCCTGCAAGCGACGAGTTTCAAATCCCGCGATGGCGCAGAAATTCCCGTCTATGTAACCTTACCGCCAGGTGATCAGGATATCAAAAACGCCCCAACCATCATCTTCCCCCACGGTGGGCCCGAAGCGCGGGATGAGCCGCGCTTTGACTATTGGACCCAGTTTATGGCGACGCGCGGCTATGTCGTGATCCAACCACAATTTCGCGGCTCAACTGGCTTTGGGCAAGCCCACGCAGATGCCGGGCGTCGCCAATGGGGCAAGCGGATGCAGGATGATGTGTCCGATTCAGTCGCTTGGGCTATCAAACAAGGCTTAAGCGACCCCAAGCGCGTTTGCATCGTGGGGGCGAGCTATGGCGGATATGCGGCGTTGGCAGGCGCAACCATGACGCCAGACCTTTATCGTTGCGTTGTTGCGGTTGCTGGGGTCTCAGATTTGCCCAGAATGATCACGCAAGAAAAAGATGACGCTGGGACCTCTAAATCCAGCTCCGTCAATTATTGGGTGGAACATATGGGAGCGGACGATCGCGCCGCGATTGAGGCCGCCTCGCCTCGCCGCTTGGTCAATAATGTTAAAGCCCCAATCCTGCTTATGCATGGGCGCGATGATACCGTGGTGCGCTTTGAGCAAAGTGCCATCATGGCCAATGCCCTAAAGTCTGCGGGGAAAAGCGTGAAATTGGTCGAGTTGCGTGGGGAAGATCACTGGCTCTCAAAAACCGCCACCCGCCAGCAGATGCTCACGGAATTGGAGGCTTTCTTGCTGGAGCATTTGGGGCCCGGGGTGAAATAGACCGCTTCTGCGACCCCACCTTCCCATTCGACCAATCCCATTCTAGACTGCTTCCCATAAACAAATGCTCTGGGGAGGGCTTGCGATGTTACTACCAATTTTGGCGCTGATTGCTTGGACTATGGTCATGTGGGTGTGGATGTATGCCACCCGAATACCAGCTATGCAAAAACACAACATTGACCCGCAAGGGGCTGCAATTCCGGGTAGTTTGGACGCTTTACCGCTAAAAGTGGCGCAAATCGCACATAATTATAACCATTTGCACGAGCAACCGACCCTGTTTTACGCGTTAGCTTTAGCTGCGCATGTGGGAAATTGGGCTGATGGGCTTTCAATTCAGCTCGCTTGGGGCTATGTGGCCCTTCGTGTACTGCATTCGCTGGTGCAAGCGACCGTTAATTTGGTGGCTGCGCGCTTCGCGGTGTTTGCCTTGGCTTCACTCGTTTTAATGGCACTTTGTGCGAAAACGATCCTGGAAGCACTCGGCAGCTAAGTCAGGTGTGAGGGGCTTTTGCCCCCCCGATCTGCCCGAGTTTAAGTGCACGTCCCACATCAGAGCCACAATGGCTCTTTCATCGCTTTCCGCCGTCTGGGCGTTGCAAGTGACCGTGTCTAGTTTCGCGAGGTCACACCGGGCGAAGGTAAGCCCTATTTGGCGCGCCTGACTTGAAGCAACTCAAGGTCAGGTCCGTCCCAGACGCGTGCGCGCACCCCAAATGACGGGGGCGATACCGCACGCTTTGACGTGTGAAAGACGACTAAACCATGACTACTTTTGCCGATTTCGGCTTTGCTGAGCCTATCTTGAACGCCATTGCAGGCGAAGGCTATGAGCATCCTACCCCCATCCAGATGCAGGCCATTCCACCGGCCATGCAATCGCTCGACATTTTGGGCCTCGCCCAAACCGGCACCGGCAAGACCGCAGCCTTCGCGCTGCCCTTGCTGCACCATTTGAGCGAACGCCGCATTCATGCTGGCGCACGCGCTTGCCGCGCGCTGATCCTGTGCCCAACCCGCGAATTGGCTGGCCAAATCGCCGACAGCTTGCGCACCTATGGCAAGTTCGTCGGCCTGTCCGGCGCTTTGGTCTATGGTGGGGCAAACATCCGCAAGCAGATCCGCTCGATGGAGCGTGGTGTCGACATCCTGATCGCCACCCCCGGCCGCTTGATTGACCTGATGAAGCAGCGCGCCATCCGCCTTGATATGGTGGAGCATCTGATCTTGGACGAAGCCGACCAAATGCTGGACATGGGCTTTATCAAGCCAATCCGTCTGATCGTCGGTGAAATCCCGAAGGCGCGTCAAACGAGCCTGTTCTCGGCCACCATGCCGAAGGAAATCGCCCACCTCGCCGAAGAATTGCTGACTGACCCAAAGCGCATCCAAGTCGCGCCTTTGTCGTCGGCTGCAGAGCGCGTCGACCAGCGTTTGATCCTGTCCAGCCAAGTGAACAAGCAGCAATTGCTTGAATCCATTTGTCATGAGCCTGAAGTAAAGCGCGCTATGATCTTTGTTCGCACCAAGCATGGCGCAGAAAAGGTTCTCGACAAGCTAGAGCAACAAGGCATGTCGGTTGATGCCGTCCATGGCAATAAGAGCCAGAATGCGCGTGAGCATGCGCTGGAGCGTTTCCGCAAAGGCCACACCCGTCTGTTGGTATGTACCGATGTGGCCGCACGCGGCATTGACGTTGATGGCGTGACCCATGTGTTTAACTTTGACCTGCCAGACGTACCTGAAGCCTATGTCCACCGGATTGGCCGGACGGCGCGTGCCGGTGCTGAAGGGATCTCGATCTCCTTCTGTGCCCCCCATGAGCGGGACAATTTGCGCCAGATTGAGCGCTTGATCAAAAAGTCCATCACTAAGATGGACCCAGCCAATTTGATGAAGGCACCTCGTCCAGCGGCCCCTAAGCCAGCTGAAGTTCAATATGACGAAGATGGCGAAACCATCTTTGTGGAAACCGTTGGCGAAGCCTCCAACACGCTGAGCGCGCCAACCAATGCGCATGGCGATGTGATCGGCGTGCTGCGCCGCACAGGTCCAAAGGAAATGTTGTACGAACCCCGCAACGATCCCCGTCGCGATGGCAAGTTTGGTGCGCGCGATGGTGGCCGCGAAGGTGGTCGCGGTGGCCGTCCTGGGCCTCGTGGTGGTCAATATTCCAACCGCGACCGCAGCGATGACGGTGACCGTCGTCCTCGTGCTGGCAATTTCGCGACGGGTTCTGTCTTCAATGAAGGCCGTCCACAACAGCGCGAAGAAAACCGCTTTGGTGCCCGTGCACCTGAAGCGGCTGAGCGTCCAGCCTATGTGCGCCCCGTAGCCGATGCAGGCCGTGAAGAGCGGCCGCGCTTTGACAAGCCGTTCCACTCAAAGCCACGCGAAGAGCGCAGCTTCCAAGATCGTCCGCGTAACGATCGTCCCCGTGATGATCGTTCCTATGCTGACCGTCCTCGTGATGACCGTCCCCGTGATGATCGTCCTCGGGGCGATCGTCCACAAGGGGATCGTCCACGCACCTATGAAGCGCGCAGCGAAGCGTTTGGCCACCGCAATGGCCAAGGTCAGCGCGACTACACGCCACGCAAGGGCCCTGCCCCACGCGGGGAAGCCCGCATTGAAGGTCGTACCGATGATCGCAAGTCGGGCAAGCCAGCTGCGGGTAAGAAAACCTTCGGTGGCAAGCCGGTCAGTCTCGGGCGCTCGGGCGCACGCGGTGGGGCCAATGTTGGTCGCGGCGGTGACAGCACCTTCGTGCCACGTCGCGGCCGTTCATAAGATACCCGCTTACACCCGCTCAGGCCCTCTTGGCTTGAGCGGGTGAAGCAAATTAGGCTTGATCGCCTTCGCGCGCCCAAAAGCGCGCTAAGGCACCCTCGATCGCTTCTGCACGCGGCCTAGCCACTTCGGCGATATCGCGACCATGGGTGAAGAGGAAGAATTCATCCGCCTCAACGCCGCGCAAGATACGCTCTGCCGCGATAGAGGCAGGAAGACCCGCTTGGTTCTCGCGCCCAAACGCTTCATCCAACTGACGTGGCCCGCCGAATTTTTCATGGCGATTGCGAAACCCATTCCAGATTTCTGAGACTACCAACCCCGGGCACAGCACGGACACAGCCAAAGGCGTGTCGACATAATCGCGCGCCATCGCCTCAGCGAGGCCCACCAAGGCATGTTTTGACGCTGTATAAGGCGTTGCTTGGCCACCGCGCACCGGCAGGCCCAACCCGTGCTCTGAGGCCGTTATCACCAGGCGTGACGGGATATCCTGCTCAAGCAGACGGGGCGCAAAGGCGCGCACGCCATCAATGGTTCCCATCACATTGACCTCAAAGGTCCAAGTAATATTGGCGCGAGAGGCCTTGTGGATCGCCCCGCCAGCGCCAATACCCGCATTCAAAAACACCAAGGTCACCCGGCCAAATCGCTCAAACGCAAAGTCTGCAAGCGCTTGGTTAGACGCTGGGTCTGCCACATCGACAAAACAGCCAAGTGCTGCCCCGCCCTGATCGCGGATCGCTTGGGCGGCAGCTTCGGCCTTCGGCCCTTCAATGTCGGCCAGCACAACCGCCGCGCCTTTTGCAGCAAGCACTTGGCCTAAAGCTAAGCCAATACCAGAGGCCCCACCCGTGATAACCGCAACATCTGCTGGCCCTATGTTTTGTGTCATGGCTTTACCTCCGTGAACGCGTGCTGCATCAGGTACTCACCCTCATCGTTGCCCGACTGGACTTGTTTGGCAAACCTTGCTGCAAGTTAATTCGACAATTTGACAGGCACTGTCAAAAACGACAGGCTGACTCAAATGAGTTTCAAAGATCAATGCGGGGGCAAAACAATGAATAGACGTGGGTTTCTCTTTTCCAGTGCAGGCGGCATGGGTGTCGCGATCGCCATGCAGGCAGGCCTAGCGGACTCTGTTTGGGCAGCGACCAATAAGCCAAAAATCGGAACCTTCGGCTTTGATATGGCCGGTCGAGATTTGAGCGTTAAGCCGGGCGACGATTTCTGGAACTATGGCGGCGGCACATTTATGAAGAACAACCCCATTCCAAACGACCGGGTCCGTTGGGGTGCTTTTGATCAATTAGCCGCGAAAGCCGAAGCCGACGTTCGCGCGATCATCGACGAACTCGCCGCCAAAAAGAGTGCGCCTGGTTCTATCGAACAAAAGATTGGCGATTTCTATCGCTCCATGATGGATACCGATGCCATTGAAGCGGCGGGCCTTGCCCCTATCCAGCCTGAGATTGATCTGATCAATTCAGCGAAGACCCATGAAGATATTGCGGCCCTTTTTGGTAAGATCGACCTCCCCACACCATCCCCTATTGGTTGGGGCATTGGACCAGATGCCGGCAATCCAGACCGCTATCTTGTCTCAATCGGCCAAGGCGGCTTGGGCATGCCAGAGCGGGATTATTATTTGAAAGACGATGCGCGCTTCAAAACGCTGCGCGAGAAATATCCGGTTCATATCGCCAAGATGCTGAGCCTGGCCGGGCAAAAGGATGGCGAAGCCAAAGCAGCCGCAATCATGGCCTTGGAAACCGAAATTGCCAAACTCCATTGGAACATTACTGATCGCCGGGACCGCACCAAAACTTACAATTTGAAGACCCGTGCGCAATTAGACGAAATTGCGCCGGACTTCCCATGGGCCGTTGGTCTAGGTGCTGCTCAACTCAATGATATCCAAGAGTGCGTTGTCCGCGAAATTTCGGCAATTGGCCCCTTGGCGAAATTGTTCAGAGCGACCCCAGTTGAGACTTGGCAGGCCTATTTGACCTATCATCTGCTCTCCTCCAGCGCGAGCGTGCTGCCTAAGGCGATTGATGATGAGCGGTTTGAGTTTTTCGGAAAGACGTTGAATGGGCAACCCGTTCAGCGTGAGCGCTGGAAGCGGGCAACTCAAGCCATCAATGGGGCCTTGGGCGAGGGCGTTGGTCAAGTCTATGTGGCGCGCCACTTTAGTCCAACGGCCAAAGCCAAGATGCTGGTGCTGGTCGAAAACCTGCGCAAAGCATTCAAGGTTCGCATCGATGGCCTGACTTGGATGTCGCCGGAAACCAAGGTGAAAGCGCAACGGAAACTGGCGACCTTCAATCCCAAGATTGGCTATCCAGATAAATGGCGCGATTATAGTTCCTTGGAGATCAAGGCCGGTGACCCGCTGGGCAATGATCGCCGCGTGCAAGCGTTTGAAATCAAAAATGACCTCGAGGACCTAAAGAAGAAGACCGACAAGACGCGTTGGTTCATGACACCACAGACGGTGAATGCCTATTACAATCCCAGCTACAACGAGATTGTGTTCCCCGCAGCCATTCTTCAACCGCCGTTCTTTGACGAATTCGCAGACCCTGCGATCAATTACGGTGGCATTGGCGGCGTTATTGGGCACGAAATGGGCCATGGATTTGATGATCAAGGTGCCAAATATGATGAGAATGGCGTCCTGCGCGATTGGTGGACACCAGCGGATGTGGCAGCGTTTAAGGCGCTTGGGGCAAAAATGGTTGCCCAGTATAGCGCTTTTGAACCTTTGCCCGGCCTGAAACTCAATGGCCAACTCGGCCTTGGTGAGAATATTGGCGACCATTGCGGCGTGATCGTAGGTTATCAGGCCTATAAGCTGTCGCTGAATGGCAAGAAAGCGCCTGTCTTGGAAGGTGTTACGGGCGATCAACGCTTCTTCTTGGCTTGGAGCCAAGTTTGGCGGGCACTACAACGCGAAGAGGCCCTGCGCAACCAAGTCCAAACCGGCCCTCATTCGCCGGCACAGTTCCGGGTTAACGGCGCGGTCCAAAACTCCGACGCTTGGTATCAGGCGTTCAATGTGAAGCCAGGCGACAAACTCTATGTCGCACCAGAAAACCGCGTCCGGATCTGGTAGCTATTTAGCCCCTCCCTCTCCTGGGGGAGGGGCGACTCGTTCATTGTGCGGCCAAGATTGAAACTCAGATCGCGGCCAAAACACCGATCTTACACAATGAAATCTACCGTGCGCCTCGCGGCAAGGCATACGGATCGGTTAGGGGTACCCTACCTCCTCTGTGGATAGTCATCTTGAAAATGCTGAGCCGAGACAGGCAGCTAAACCCGCGCCCCGCACATCCTAATCTGGTCCGAGGCTATGCTACGCCTTCGGCCGGATAGGCTAAGCTTCAGCAAAGAGGTTCACTTTTGTTAGATTGAAAGGCTTTAGGCAAGCCGTCCACAGGGTGATGAGCTGGCACGTTTTGCCTTGTGCGAGGCCTGTGGCCATGATCTCTGGCTCGTGAACGCTGCCACCTTTTGTTGGAACAGCTTTCCAACGGGGGCGCGGTGATGACACAGGAACCCATTACAAACTGGTTGGGACGACAGGAAACACTTGAAGAAATACTTGCCCCCGGCCCGGCACAAGGGCTGGCGGCAACCCTAAACTTGGACCCAGATAACTTTGCTGCGGAGGGCGCCACCCTACCGCCAGTCTGGAATTGGCTCTATTTCTTGCCGCGTGCTCCCAGTCGTCAAATCGGCCCAGACGGCCATCCCAAACGCGGTGGGTTTTTGCCGCCCATTACCTTAGCCCGTCGTATGTGGGCTGGCAGTCGCTGCACCTTTCACCATGATCTGCATATTGGTGACCGCGCGACAAAGACCTCGACGATTTTAAAGATCAACGAGAAACAGGGACGCGCAGGCACCATGTTCTTTGTTACGGTCCGCCATGAAATTCGGGTGGACGCGATCCTTGCTTATGAAGAAGAACAAGACATCGTCTATATGGATATTCCCAAGGTCTTCACCCCGCCAGAGCCGGTGCCATTGCCAGCCTGTACGTGGCACCATGATGTCCCCCTCGACCCCGTTCTTCTGTTTCGCTTCTCAGCGCTAACATTCAATGGCCACCGCATCCATTATGACCGCGATTATGCGATGGGGGTTGAGAATTACCCGGGCCTTGTGGTCCACGGACCGCTGCAGGCCATTCTCGGCTTTCATTTTGCCTGCTTGGAACAACCCGACCGAAAGCCTCAGGCTTTCCGGTTTAAAGGCGTCCGCCCTTTGTTCGATTTTGACGCGCTAAGTTTCAATGGCACGCAGTCTGAACCGACGAACACCCAGATTTACGCCGCCAATGGCGACCAAGCTGTCACCATGGAAGCCCAGATGACCTGGGCCTGAAGGCAACCCATACAAAACAAAAAAACCAATCCGATGATGATTGGCGGGGGAAACACAATGAATAGAATTTTGGACGGCATGCGCGTGGTGGAGGGTTCGGCCTTTGTGGCCGCTCCGCTAGCTGGCATGACTTTGGCGCAGATGGGTGCCGATGTAATCCGCTTTGACCGCTTGCAAGGTGGCCTTGATGCCGAACGTTGGCCCATCACCAAATCTGGGAAGAGCCTGTTTTGGGCAGGCCTCAACAAGGGTAAGCGCAGTCTGGCGGTGGATATGACCACGCCTCAAGGGCGAGAGATCCTGACCCGCTTGATTTGTCGCCCAGGCGAGGATGCAGGCATCTTCCTCACCAATCTGCGTCTACGCGGCTGGATGTCCTATGAGGGTCTTAAGCAGCATCGTGAGGATCTGATCATGATGGCGGTGTTGGGCGATCGTCATGGTGGCCCGCAAGTGGACTATACGGTCAACCCTGCAGTCGGTTTCCCAACTGCAACGGGGCCTGAAGGCTCCACCGAACCTGTGGGCCATGCCCTGCCGGCTTGGGACTGTATCACCGGGCAGCAGGCCGCTATGGCCATTATCGCAGCAGACCGTCATCGCCGGAAAACGGGCAAGGGTCAGTTGATCGAACTGGCTTTAAAGGACACCGCCCTCGCCATGCTGGGCAATCTTGGGATTATTGCGGAAGCCAGCATTAATGGCAGCGACCGGCCCAAGATGGGCAATTCGCTGTTTGGGGCCTATGCGCAGGATTTTGTGTGCCAAGACGGTCAAAGGGTCATGGTCGTTGCCCTCACCGACCGGCAATGGCGCAATCTAAAGGCCGCGACGGGCACAGAAGCGGAGATGGCAGACTTGAGCCAGCGCCTTGATGCTGACTTAGACCAAGAAGGCGAACGCTTTATCCATCGTCACGCCATTACAGCGCTGCTTAAGCCCTTCTTTGAAGCACGCACGTTCTCCGATATCGCAACCAGCCTCACAGGCTCTGATGTGACGTGGAGCCAATATCGGACGTTCAAGCAAGCCGTGGAGGAAGATCCTGATTGTAGCCTCGACAATCCGATGTTTGCGATGCTGAACCAGCCAGGCATTGGTAGCTATCTGATGCCCGGCAGCCCGATCCACTTTATGGGGGTAGACCGCCTAGCTCCTGCCCCTGCGCCCATTTTGGGCGAGCATACCTTGGAAATCCTCACCGAGATTGGCTTTTCCAACACCGAGATCGCCTCGCTGCACGATACAAAAATTGTCGCCAGCCCCAAATGAAAAAGGGCTTGAAGCAGATGCTTCAAGCCCCCTCCTTCAGAATCTTGATCTGATCAATCGGCCTTAGGCTTACGCTTGCGGAAGGCAGGATTGAGTTCCATTTTGCGGATGCGGATCGACTTAGGCGTGATCTCCACCAATTCATCGTCGTCGATCCAGGCAATCGCTTGCTCCAACGTCATGCGGCGTGGCGGGGTGAGGCGCATGGCTTCATCCTTGCCCGACGAGCGCACGTTCGACAGCTTCTTTTCCTTCAGAGGATTGACGTCCATATCTTCGGGCTTGGCGTTTTCACCGATGATCATGCCCTGATAGACGTCTTCGCCGCCATCAATGAACAAGACGCCACGCTCTTCGAGATACCACAGCGCATAGACCACCGACTTACCGCTGTCGTTGGCAATCAACGCGCCATTGTGGCGGCCATTGATATTGCCTTTCCAAGGCGTCCAGCTGTGGAAGATGCGGTTCATGATGCCAGAGCCGCGCGTGTCGGTCAGGAATTCTGAGTGATAGCCGATCAGACCACGGGCAGGTGCCAAGAAGGTAACGCGCGTTTTGCCGCCGCCTGAAGGACGCATGTCTTGCAACTCGCCCTTGCGGATCGACATCTTCTCAACCACGACGCCAGCATATTCATCATCGACGTCGATGACGACTTCCTCCAGCGGCTCCATCTTCTGGCCCGTGTCTTCGTCCAGCTTGGTCAAAACGCGTGGGCGCGAGATCGACATCTCAAAGCCTTCGCGGCGCATGCCTTCCAACAACACGCCGATCTGCAATTCGCCACGGCCTTGCAGCTCATAAGCGTCTTTGTCGGCGGTCTCGGTGACTTTGATCGCCACGTCGGTTTCGGCTTGCTTTAACAAACGATCGCGGATCACGCGGCTTTGCACTTTATCGCCATCACGACCAGCCAAGGGACTTGAGTTCACCATAACGGTGACCGACAGGGTTGGCGGATCGATTGGGGTTGCGTGAATGGCTTCGGTGACGTCCATGTCACCAATCGTGTCTGCCACGGTGGTGGTGGACAGACCGGCGATAGAGACGATGTCGCCTGCTTCTGCCTCTTCAATCGGCTGACGACGCAGGCCGCGGAACGCCAACACTTTAGAAATGCGCGACCGCTCGATGGTCTTGCCGTCAATGCTGAGGCCTTTCACAACCGTACCAGCCGTCAAGCGCCCGCTTTCAACACGGCCTGTGAGAATACGACCCAAGAATGGGTCTGAATCCAGCATGGTCACCAACATTTTGAATGGCTCATCGCGACGCAGGGCTGCGTCCGGGGCAGGCACATGTTCAATAATGGTCTCAAACAGCGGGTTAAGATTTTCGCGCGAGCCATCGAGCATAAGCGAGGCCCAGCCATCGCGGCCGGACGCATAAACCGATGGGAAGTCCAATTGCTCATTGGTGGCATTGAGCGCCATGAACAGCTCAAACACTTCATCGAGAACTTCATCCGGACGCGCGGTTGGGCGATCAACTTTGTTTAGAACCACGATGGGGCGCAGGCCAAGAGCCAAAGCCTTGGTCAACACGAACTTCGTCTGTGGCATTGGGCCTTCGGTTGCATCGACCAGAAGCAGACAGCCATCCACCATCGACAGAACGCGCTCAACTTCGCCACCAAAGTCGGCGTGACCTGGGGTGTCGACGATATTGATACGGACTTCGTCAGCGCCTTGGCCATATACAATGCTGGTGCACTTGGCCAAAATCGTGATGCCACGTTCTTTTTCTTGTGGGTTGGAATCCATCGCGCGTTCAGCACGGGCTTCATTTTCGCGGTAGGCACCGCCTTGGGCCAACAATTGGTCGGTTAGCGTGGTCTTGCCATGATCAACGTGGGCGATGATCGCAATATTGCGTAGCGCAGCCGATGAAACTGGCGCGTCAGAAAGGGTGGTCACGGGTCATGCTCCGGGAGGAAATCTGCAGTGGAGGCCCCATCTACCCATGATCGAAATCAGGTGGCGGAGGCCTTAGTGTGCCGGGCCTATAGCAGCAAGGTGGGGGGTGCGGCAAATCGACCGCTGCGTTAAGCTGATTGGGTGTCCCAAACGCTCGACAAACAAGGTCCTATCAGACTATGCCGATGTCGAATTGTAGGGGAAAACCATGTCTAATGATGTGATCGTCGTGTTTGGTGGCTCAGGCTTTGTCGGCCGCTATATTGTGCGTGCGCTGGCAAAAGCGGGCAAACGCGTGCGCGTGGCGATGCGACGCCCCCATTTAGGCCAAGATTTGCGGGTTATGGGTGGTGTTGGGCAGATTCAGTTGGTTCAAGCCAATGTCCGCAACCCCGAGAGTGTCGCGCGGGCGCTAGAAGGTGCTACCGGCGTCATCAATCTAGTTGGCATTTTATATGAGACGGGCAAGCAATCCTTTCAGGCCACACAGTTGGAAGGCGCACGGATTGTTGCAGCCGAATCAGCCAAGGCCGGCATTACCCGTTTCATTCATATGTCGGCGATCGGCGCGGACCCCGCATCCGCTTCCAAATATGGGCGCACCAAGGGGGAAGCAGAATTGGCTGTGCGCGAATTGATCCCCACTGCCACCATCCTGCGCCCCTCTATCATCTTTGGACCTGAAGATAATTTCTTCAACCAATTTGCGGCTATGGCACGGATGTCACCTGCCTTGCCCTTGATTGGCGGCGGCCACACCAAGTTTCAGCCAGTCTATGTTGGTGATGTCGCCGAAGCGGCGGTCAATGCACTCGACAGTGGTGGTGGCACCTACGAGCTGGGCGGACCACGCGTCTATAGCTTTAAAGAAGTCCTGCAATACATCTTAAAGGAAATTGAGCGGCCGCGCTTCTTGGCACCTTTGCCGTTCTTTTTCGCGCAGCCTTTGGGCGCAGTGCTGGATGCGGTGTTCAAACTCTACCCGTTTGCCGGCCCACCGCTAACCGACGACCAAGTTATCATGTTGAAAACCGACAATGTGGTGAGCGCTGGTGCCAAGACTCTAGCCGATCTCAGGGTAACCACTTTAGAGAGCGTTGAGTCAATTGTACCAACTTATCTGTACCGTTTTAAGCCATACGGTCAGTTTCAGGTAAAACGCAAAGCCAGTTAGGTACAGATTCTGACTGTAACCAAAGTGTAACAGTTTGTAAATATCTGATTTAATTACATAAATATCAATGGCACGGCTGTTGCTTTCTATCCCATTACCAAAGCGTTAATAGGATAGGATGTTCCAGAATGGTACACGCTAAAAAGCCTCGGGGTTTCAGCAAGAAGTTCCTTGGAATTTTTGTGACAGCGATGTGTTTGGCGCCAAGTTTTGCGGCAGCGCAACAGCAGGGTGCCGATCAAATGCGTCGGACCTACGGCGTTACACCCGATGTTGAGGCAAGTGCTTATCGGTTCCCAAGCCGCGATCAAAATGGCGTTCGTCTAGTCGTCAATGGTCGTCCGGTCGATCTGGGCGGCTCGCGCTCAGCGGGACCTGCTAGATTGTCCGATCCTAATGGCGGCCTCGGTGGCCAGCTTTCTGCCTCAACACGGTCAGGTCGCCTGCCCGGCTCCACGCTGACCAATACAACGGCTGTTGGCAACCTGGTTTCGATCAGCAATGTCCGAAACTCCACCATTTCGATCACTCAAATCAATAATGGTCGTGTGACTGCGACTTCAAACGCGCCGCGATAAAATCGCGCGCCAGCATTGGTGAAACCTATGTCCCGTACTAATCGAGCTACTCGCCTCCTTTTAATCTGCACCGCCCTGAGCACGTTGCTGGCGGGATGCGCGAGCACTGGTGCCACTGAGGGTCCCGTTGCACCCGTTGCAACGCTGAAGGGTAGCCCGGTCGCCACAACTCAGACGGATTATACAGCCGCTCTGAGATGCGTTGCCGATATTGCAGGAAGCCAAGATTATCCCGCGCCGCGCGTCGCCGTTGGGCATATCACTGACATGACCGGGGCTGATGACCTGTATCTGGGTCGCCGCTTGACTCAAGGGGCCACATTAATGGCCATTACCGCCGTTTCGAAAGCTGGTATGCGGGTCATTGAGCGCTTTGACACCGGCGTGACCCAAGTTGATCTGGACTTTGCAAACAACCGACTTTTGCGCGATTCCGCCACCGTAATCCGGACACCGCAGGAAGGCCAAATCCAAGGCGTCGATCTTTATATCGTCGGTGGGATTAGCGAATACAACCACAATCTTGTATCCCGCGGCCAAGATGCTTCCATCAGCAGATCTGGCAACAGAGGCGGTTCTCTCTTTGCTACCAATGGCGATTATGTCGTCGATGTCGGGATGGATTTGCGTTTGATCGATGCGCGAACCACCGAAGTGATCGCGGTCAAATCATACCGCAAGCAGGTACGCGGCCAACAGCGTGAATTAGGGGCCGTCCTAGCAAATGGTTCCGATACCATCGATATCGGGCTCGGCGGCCGTAAGAATGAGCCGATCCAAATGGCCATCCGCAGCATTATTGATCGCTCGGTCTTTGAGTTTACGGCAGGACTTTATGGCGACGACGCCGCGCCGTGTTTCTCGATGACACGTCAGTTTGTTGCTGCGCCGCAAAATGCGCCAAGCCAGCCATTCGCGCAAGCTGCGCCGGCCCCACGTCAAACGAGCCACTATTCTGACAGGGCACCAGTTGCTTTGGCCCCGCCTTCCGTCCCGCTTGCGCCTTGGCTGCAAGAGTCGCGGATGGGTCAAGGCCAGCAGCAAATTGCGCATTCACAACAAAGACCCCAGTCGCCGCAATCGGCCGACGGTCAAACAAACTTCGGGCAGACCCAAATGAACACACCCTTGCGGGGTCTTCAGTCAGGTCAATTAGATCAACCCTTCGCGCCCGGGGGCCGGTCCAACAATGAGACGATGCAGGAACGCCTGCGTCGCGAGGGGAATTAGCGGCATTGTTGACCCCACACGCATCGAGGTTTGGACTTCATACCAGAAAACCGCGTTGCGACAGTTTGTAACCAGTCCGTTGGAACAAAACGTCTCATCGGCAAAAAAGAGGGAAGTATCCAGTGAACAGAAAATCACTCTTCATCACCGCAGCCGCCATCGCACTCAGCGCTTCGGTTGTTTCATCGGCCATGGCGCAACGCACCGTGATCATCACCAACCAAAACAATGTTGCCAAGGCTATTGCTGAAACCAATGCCGGCATCACCCGCACGAACGCAGGCCTTGGTGGCACCGTTGCAGCAACCTCCGCAGCTATTGGCAACACGGCATCGATCGACGTTGGCCGCGTAGCAACCGTCACCAATACACAATCCAATAATGCATTGGTTTCGGCCACTTTGAACCTCCCTTCGGTAACCAATGTGCGCGACGTGACCGCAACTTCGGCCGCCATCGCAAACTCGGCTACTGTCAAGGTTGCAAATAATGTTCCGGGGTCGTCTGACGCAATTAATCTCACCAACACCCAACGTGCTTGGGGTGCGGTTCAATCTCGTCTGAACTCCAACCTGTCTGGTGTCACCGGTTCAGTTGAACAAACTTCTGCTGCCATTGGCAACTCGTTCTCTGCTGAAGTCAACGGCCCAATTAGCCAAATCAACACCTATCAAGGCTATTGGGGTGATGTGAGCAGCCAATTGAACACCACCGTGAATACTGTCAGCGGTAATGTGACAGGCACGTCAGCTGCAATCTGCAACAGCGGCACCGTTAAGGCGAACACTGCTGCTGCAATCAGCTTGAACAACACCCAATTGTGCAACATCGACCCAAGCGCTACCATGAACGCGACCGTTCAAAATGTCGGCGGCGACGTTGGCCTCACGACGGCTGCAATCGGCAACACCTTCTCGTTGACCTCATTGCCACTGTCCACACTGACGCTGAACAACTCACAAAGCAATGCTGCCATCAACGTAGCTACGGCTAACTTGAACATGACAAATGTGGCTGGCAACATTGTCTTGACCACTGCTGCCATTGGCAACAGCTTCACCGTCTCTCCAGGCAACTAAAGCCCTCGCAGGCTGAATTTCAGCCTCGTCAGCAAGATTTTGGGGCCAATCTGTCACGCGGCAGGTTGGCCCTTTTCTTATCCGACCTCAAAGGTCTCGACGGCAGTCATCAAAGCTGCAACCAGATGACGCTCTTCCTCGGTCAAGTCCGGATGCCAGATGTTGAAGATGAGGACGACACGTGTCCCGGTGCCCTGATTTCGGGCTTCGTGTTCAATCGTGTCATCAAACACCCAAGCTTTGCCCCGCTCCCACAAGCGGACCTGATTGCCGACCCGAAACCAACAGCCGTCAGGAACCAGCAAGGGAAGATGGCATACCAAGCGTGAGTTCAAAAAGCCCGTATGAGGGGCAATCCAAGCACCGGGTGTTAATCTAGAAAACAAAACAAAGGGCGCGCGGCCTTCAATTGTCTCAAGCGGCACCGCGTCCAGCGCAGCAAGCGTCTTCGGGCATCGCTCGGCCAGCGGGGTTTGATGTTTGCCGTCGCGGATCAAATAGGCCGCAGTCCAATCTTCAGGTGATGAAATTAGCTCCTTGTCAGAGCTTGCAACGACATGAGATGATTTTTCGGCTTCCACTTCGATATAGGGCCCAAAATGCGTGCCTTCTTCGAGAAGCGGCATAAGCTCTGCACAAATATCGTCGGTTGCCGCTTCAACAGGGTCAAGCCATGCAAAGCGGGCGCGGTCATAAAACTCGATCGCGGGCAATTCTGGAAAGAAGTAAGCCCGCGGGGTCGGAACATAACGCTGCTTTCGGCCAGTCAAAATGTCGAGACTATCGCCAAAGCGGCGGCTTGAGCGTGCTGGATGAAAGCCTGCCTTCTCAACTTCGGCCAGAAGATAGTCGCTGAGACCTTGCTTCAGCTTTGCATGGGCTTGCCGTGCCCGGTTGAGTTCTGCAGCAATTGCAGGCGGCAGGCCGCCTGTCTCCGGCACCAAGACCTCCAAATGCGCATAATAGCCCATGGCGGCCCGCTTGCTACCGATGGCGACAAGCGCATCGGCTTTGATCAAATTCGCCCGGATATTGTCAGGATCTCGCTCGAGCACCTGGGTGACCGCGGCAATCTCGCTTTTCCGGTCACCTGACGCTTGATAGGCCATTGAAAGGGCGAGCCAAACAGACGTGTCCGCCGCACCAGCCGCAACGATTGACTGAAACTTAGCTATCGCCGTTGCAGGATCGCCAGCCCGTAAAGCGGCCATCCCTGCCTGACCCGCTGCGTCAACCGCAGCTGGGCTCATTGCTACCCCAAATGTCGTCATATGATCTCTTCTCGCAACTCAGGCCCTGGTCGCATAATGACCCTTACTTGCCGCCAGCCGGAGCATAAGTCTCCACCCATTTTTTGACTTCTTCATACCAGAATAAGGAATTCTGGGGTCGAAGAATCCAATGGTTTTCGTTGGCATAATAGATCAAACGCGAAGGCACGCCCTTCTTCTGAAGGGTATTGAACAGCTCGATCCCATGATTGACAGGGACGCGCAGGTCCAGCTGACCATGTATGACCAAAGTGGGAGTTTTAAAGTTAGCGGCCATCATGTTCGGGCTGATTGCTTGAAACTTCGCAGGGTCTTCCCAAGCTTCGTAGTAACGATTTTGGTTGGCCCCATAATCGGCTCCGATCTGGGTGTATTGATTATAGACCGGTGCATGGGCCACCAACGCCTTGAAGGGATGGGGCCGCCCGAGCAGTACCGTGGCCAGATAGCCGCCATAGCTGCCCCCTGAAGCGACCATACGTTCAGAATCGACCCATTTCTGTGCTTTCAAATAGTCCGCTGCGGCCAATGTGTCCTGATAAGGCAAAGTGACCCAATCTGGTTGGATGGCATCGGTGAAGGCGTCGCCAAAGCCCGATGAGCCATGGAAATTATGCCACGTCGTCACATAACCCCAACCCGCAAAAACCTGTGCGTTCCAGCGGTAAGACCATTGATCGGTAATGCCGACATGGGGTCCGCCATGCAGCAAGAACATCACGGGATACTTTTTCGATGCGTCAAAGCGGGGTGGTTTGACGACCCACATCTGGATATCTGCCCCATTGGCGCCTCGATAGCTAACCGAGTCGACTTTCCCCATTTCAACTTTGGCAAGCAAGGCGTCGTTGAAGCGAGACAATTGGCCAGTTTGGCCAGTTGCGCCATCAATACGCACCAAAGTAGCAGGGCTGGAGAAGCTGGCCTGCAAGCCGACCAAGCTGCGCCCCGCCGCCGCAATCCCCGCAAAGTCGCCATCCTTGGTAATGCGGCGTGGCGTCGCGCCCGTCAGATCCATCTTAAACAAGCGCCGCGTCGGCCGATCTTCTGCAATCACCCACAAGGACTTCGAATCTGGGGCCCAAGTTACTTCTGAGGCAGACCAATCCCAAGTCGCGGACAGGTCGCGTGGTGCTGTGTCAGGTGCTTGGCGGTCCAGCAGCATCACCCTTTGACGGTCAGGGGCCGATACGATGACATTAGAACTCCAGCTCAGATACCGACCATCTGGACTGTAATGAGGCTCACTGTCGCCTGCCAAATTGGCGGTGGTTAGATTGCGAACCGTGCCAGCAGCCAAAGACAGCGCAAAGACATCCGAATTCGGGCGGGTACCGTTGGTATCGCTTTCGCCAACAAAGGCTATTTCTTTGCCGTCTGGGGCAATATCATAATCTTCAGAGCCCGGTGTGCGGAACTCTATCGCCACACCCGCAGGCCGGGTCAGGTCAACTGGGTCTCCTGCATTGATCGAAATAGCGAAAAGGTGCGGCTGACGTTCATCGAGAAAGCGATCCCAATAGCTGATGGGAGCCTTATCCCAAACACGGGCCTGCATGGTTGTAGAGGCTCTATCCTTCGTACGCTTGCCTTGCTCTTCCCATGTGGCAAGGTCTGTCCAGATCGAGCTGATGAAAGCAATCCTTTGGCTATCGGGGAACCATTTGGGCGCAGATACCCCCGTCGGCACACCAGTCAGCCGACGAGCCTCGCCCCCATCTGGAGCAATCACATAGAGCTGGTTTGCGCTGTCCGCGCCACGCTTGGAAACAAAGGCGATCCATTTGCCATCAGGGCTCCAGACAGGTGCAACATCATTGCCTTCACCGCTGGTGAGTTGGCGGCTTGTGCCGGTGTCCGTGGAAATCACCCACAATGCGGTGAAGCTACGGTCACTTGCGGCGTCAAACCGCGTGACCGAGACGACCGAGAATTTGCCATCTGGAGACAGGCTAGGTGCACCAACGCGCTGCAACTGCCACATAAGCTCCGGCGTGAGGGGGCCCTTTGCGGTATTTGGTTGCGCACTCGTTTGGCCAGCCCAAGCCAATCCAACAGCTGCCAGGCCAACCAAACCCAAACTTCTAATTTTACCCACGTCTGCTTCTCCCAGCCTAAATCCTCTCTGACCTTCTCTACGCAGATCACGCGCGAAAGCTAGGTCGGTGTCGAATTCGTGAAAAAAATTTTCACACAAATCCGAGGTATCGTGAAGAACAGAACACGAGCTATTTTCAGCCTTTTTGGCAGGAATTCGCATGAGAAACGATTATGCTTATGAGAAATTTACTTCGAATCTACGCGTGTTTTCTTGGGTTAAGATCATCGGCGTTCGAGTTTTCGAGCAAATTTGATCCATCTTTGACTAAAAACGCCCCTGAGAAGGCTATAAATTCTATGCCTTGTTTCAAAATTCCCCTTTAAACCTTGGGATTTATGGGTCCTCCAACTTTTTCAAGGATCGGGGACTACCCATGAAATCCATGCTTCTTTCTATGACTGCTGTTGCTGGCCTTCTGCCTTGCGGTGCAGCTCTCGCCCAAACCGCCAAGTTGCCAACTGGCCAAGAACTGACGTGGTCGTCAGCCGCGTCGCGTGTGGGTGCCTTCAAGCCACGCCCATGGGCGGCTCGCGGCACGAATGTCACCATCGCGATCATCGACTCAGGGATCCGCCGCGACCATATCGACTTTGCAGGTGCCATCACCGGCGGCTATAATGCTTTTACCAACCTTGCCGGGACGACAACGGTAAATGATACCAGTGGGCATGGCAGCCACGTCGCCTCACTAGCCGCAGCGCGCGCCAATGGTGTTGGCATGGTGGGGACTGCCTCCAACGCCCGAATCCTGCCGGTCCAAGTCTTCCAAGGCCCCACAACCTCGGACTTTCATGTTGCGCGCGGCATCAATTACGCGACCAGCCAACGCGCCTTCGTGATGAACTTAAGCCTCGGTGGCTCTGGCATGAGCCCAACGATCCGCACTGCCTTGCAAGGGGCGCAGGCGGCAGGCCTTTTGATGGTGATTGCGGCGGGCAATGAAGGCCTCGCCAATCCATCTTTCCCCGCACGCCATGCTTCTGAAGCGTGGGCCAGGGGACAGATCATTGCCGTTGGTGCCGTTGACGCCAACAATCTGATTGCCAGCTTCTCGAACCGTGCTGGCGACGCGCGCAACTTCTACTTGGTCGCACCGGGCGTCAATTTGATCGGGGCCTATTTCACCGCCCCCAACGCCTATGTTTCCATGAGCGGCACCTCGATGGCCGCGCCAGTGGTGGCGGGTGCTGCTGCTGTTGTAAAAAGCGCGTGGCCTTTTCTAACAGCGCCGAGAGTGGCCGAAGTCCTATTCGTGACCGCGACAGACTTAGGCGCAAAAGGGATCGACCCGATCTATGGCCGCGGCCTCCTCAATCTAGAGAAGGCGCTGCTGCCAGTTGGCACAGTCACGGCGGTTAGTTCGGCGGGCACAACCCCACTCGCCCTCGCGCCTTCTACCAGCGGTGCTGTAGCCATCGGTGCGAAGTCGTTTGCAGGGAACGCCGGCGCTTTTGAAGGCGTCGTATTTGACGCGTTTGGCCGCGACTTTGCTTATGATTTTGCTACCAAGGCACAAGATCTGCGACCAGATTCGGTCTCCATTCTCTCCTCGACCCTTTCCAGTCGCATGCAAGCAACATTAGCCAGTGTGGCAACACCCAGCGGCACCTTGTCCTTGGTCGCAACACCAGCGCAATCCGTAGGCGGAGACACCAGTGGCGGCCTCCACTTTGTCGGCAACCAAGGCCAGTCTTGGGCCGTCGCCATCGGCCAAGCCTCCCCCATCTTGGGTGCGAGCCTAGCCCTAGGTGCAGCCCCAACTGCACGCCTCTTGGGCTTTGCCGATCACACCGCCCTGTTTGAAGGTACCACCGCCAGTGTGGCCAGCCTGCGGACCTTGGACAATGGCGTCAGCCTGACCTTTGGCGCGCGCTTGCAGGGTGAGCAATATAAGCGCCGCAATCTGAACTGGACGCCAAACACGACCAGCCAGGCCAGTAGCGTGGAAGCGGCCTTGAGCCGTCAGTTCAACCGCGTGAGCCTTGGTGCAAGCGTCGTGGCCATTCAGGAAGACCAAGGTCGCTTGGGTGATGTGGATAGCGAATTGTTTGGCCTGTCGGGCCCAGCCCGCACCTTTGCGGTGCAAACCGATGTGGCTTGGGCTTTGTCAGACAAAGCCTCGCTCAGCGCGCGGATGACCCATTCTCAAACCGCTTCGCAACTGGGTGCAGGCACCAGCTTGGTGAGCTCGATCAGTGCAACCGAAGCCACAGCTTACGCGATCAACTTCGCCCAGCGTGACCTGTTGGCCAAGGGTGATCAGCTTGATCTGGCCATCGGCACCCCGCTAACCAGTCGTAGCGGCATGATGAACTTGTTCTTGGCGACAGGTGCGGACGCTGAAACCGGTGCGCCCATCATGACGCGCCGCGCGGTCAGCCTCGCATCCAAAACGCCAGAACAGCGGTTTGAAGCGGTCTATACAAGGACCTTGAGCCAAGATTCCGCCCTCGCCTTCGCCGTTATGGCGCGTCAGGATGCCGATGGCATCTCGGGCAAGGAAGACCAAGCCGTTATGGTCCGCTATCAGACCAGCTTCTAAACTAAGTGTAAGGTTCCCAAACCAACACCCCCGCGATTGGCATGCCCAGTCGCGGGGTTTTTTGTTTTTGGGCTGGAAGGATTGGTAGGGACGGCCGGACTTGAACCGGCACGGATTGCTCCAACGGATTTTAAGTCCGGTGCGTCTACCTATTTCGCCACGTCCCCATCTGGGCGCTTTGTGCGGCATACGGGCTTTTTGAGCAAGAGTGTCGTGATGTAATCAATCGGCTTTCTGCACGCCTGCTTGTGTGACCTTGCAGCCGATTGCCGGGCTTTTGGCGGGTGCCCGGCTTGCAGTGCCAACAAAGCTCAGCCAGATTGGCCGCTCTGGGCCAGTTGGATGGCCGATTTGGTTGAAAGTATTGGCTCATGTCGAAAGCACTCATCATTCTTGCCGCACTCATTTTCGGGCTATTGGCTGGGATTTGGCTGGGTGCAAGCGAGGCGATCAATGCAACAGCCGACACAATCGGCTCTGTCTGGTTAAACGCGTTGCGCATGACGGTGGTGCCGTTGGTCGTCGCCCTTTTGATTACAGGGATCGCTCAAACGGCCTTGGCGGCCCGCGCTGGCAGGCTTGCCGCCCGTGGGGTCGGGACCATGTTGGTGATCCTGTGGTGCTCGTCCATCATGGCGGCCATCATGATCCCGGTCATTCTTGGCGTCTTCCCGATGCCCGATGGTTCGGCAGAGGCCTTGCGTTCGGCCTTAAGCATTACAGAAAAGCCAGGGCCCGTGCCGCCCTTGGGCGATTTCTTACGCGCCATGATCCCGACAAACCCGATCGCCGCTGCGGCCAATGACGCCATTCTGCCCTTGATTATCTTTACCGCCGCGTTTGGTTTCGCCTTGACCCGATTGCCACTGGAAAAGCGCGCACCCGTAACAGGCTTTTTCGAAGCGGTCGCCGAAGCCATGATTTTGGTGATTGGCTGGGTGCTGGCATTGGCCCCGATTGGCGTGTTTGCTTTGGCCTTTGTGGTTGGCGCAAAAGCTGGTGCTGAAGCGTTTGGGGCATTGGCCCATTATGTCGTCGTCTTGTCCGCCCTTGGTGTCATCATTTGGCTCGCATCCTTTGGCGTCGCCGTCTTTGGTGCCAAGCGCGGTTTAGGTGAATTCTTTAGGGCAGCCATTCCCGCCCAAGCGGTCGCTATCTCTACCCAATCCTCGCTCGCCTCGCTTCCTGCCATGCTGAAAGGCGTGCAGGCCTTGGGTGTTCCAGCCGCCAAGGCAGACGTGATCTTGCCGATTGCCGTTGCGATCTTCCGTGCAACCGGGCCTGCGATGAACCTAGGCGTGGCGCTCTACATCGCCCATTGGTTTGGGGTGGAGCTAGGACCTGCCCAAATTGCTTTGGGCATTGCAGCGGCTGCCACCACCACATTAGGCGCGGTCAGTCTGCCGGGCTCTATCAGTTTTATCAGCTCGATCGCGCCCATCTGCTTGGCGCTCGGCGCGCCGGTGGAGCCCTTAGCCCTGTTGATCGCGGTCGAAACCTTCCCCGATATCTTCAGGACATTGGGCAATGTCACCATGGATATGGCGGTGAGTGCCACAGTAGCGCGCCAAGATGACGATGCGGAAGAGCAAACCACATTAGACCCCCTGCCCAAAAGCCAATAAGAAGGCTATATGACAGGGATGTATATCGACGCAGACACCGTACCCGACAGCCGAAATGACCATGCCATCAAACTGCATGGGCCAGAGGCTTTTGCTGGCATGCGCGCTGCAGGCCGCGCGGCAGCTGAGGTGCTGGATATGTTAGTCGGCGAAGTCAAAGAAGGCGTCACGGCAGAGCGCATTGACACGTTGGCGCGCGACTATGTGCTCGATCATGGCTGGATCCCGGCCTGCATGGGCTATCGCGGCTATAATCACACAACGTGCATTTCGTTAAACCATGTCGTCTGTCACGGTATTCCAGGGCCGCGCCAGTTTCGCAGTGGCGACATCGCCAATATCGACGTCACCGTGATCGTTGATGGCTGGCATGGTGACCACTCGCGCATGTACGGCATTGGCGAAGTATCGCGAAAAGCCCGCCGCTTGATGGACGTCACGTGGGAAAGCTTGCAGCGCGGGATCGAAGTTGTGAAGCCCGGTGCCACTTTGGGCGATATTGGCCACGCCATCCAGAGCTTCGTTGAGGCGCAGCGTTGCTCGGTTGTTCGGGATTTCTGCGGCCATGGCCTAGGCCGCGTTTTCCACGACAATCCAAATATTGTCCATTTCGGCAAGCCGGGCCAAGGCCCAGAATTGCGTGCCGGCATGTTTTTCACCATTGAGCCGATGGTGAATCTAGGCAAACATTCGGTTTCGATCCTGCCTGACGGCTGGACCGCTGTTACGCGCGACCGTTCCTTATCCGCGCAGTTTGAACACTCGATTGGTGTGACTGAGAACGGATGCGAGATTTTCACCCTCTCCCCTCTTGGCTTGGACACACCCCACACGCTGTCTGATCCAGTTTGAGGGCCCATGGGAATAGCCAACAAGTCGAACGCCCATCTTGATGGTCATCGCGAACGCTTGCGCGACCGCTTCTTGCGCGCTGGCGCGGATGGTCTTGCCGATCACGAATTGCTGGAGTTGTGGCTGTTTGGGGTCATCAAACGCCAAGATACCAAAGTCCTAGCGCGCAACTTGATCACGCGCTTTGGTGGCATCAATGAGGTGCTGCAAGCACCCTATCATGACCTGCTACAAGTCGAAGGCGTTGGCCAAGTTGCAGCCATCCATCTGAAGTCGATCCACGCAATCCAAGTTCGGGGCAGCCAAAGTGAGATCATGAACAAGCCTGTCCTGGGCTCTTGGTCGAGCGTTTTGGCCTATCTCAAACTGAACCTTGGCGGTGCGAAGCGCGAGGAATTCCGTGTCTTATTCTTAGACAAGAAGCTGCGCCTCATTGTCGATGAAAAGATGGGTGAAGGCACGGTCGACCATGCCCCAGTCTATCCGCGCGAAATCGCGCGCCGCGCGCTGGAACTATCAGCCAGCTCCGTCATTCTGGCCCATAACCACCCATCTGGCGACCCAACCCCTTCAAGTGCCGATATTGCAATGACACGCGAAATCATAAATGCACTCAACCCTTTAAAAGTAACCGTTATCGACCACATAATTGTTGGAGCACAGGATACACGAAGCCTTAAGGCTTTTGGTCTAATATAACAATAGTATAGTTGTTTTCTATACGCGTTAGTATCCGTCAAATAATCACTAATATGACTGGGTAATTTTGCGTATCTGAAATTACTCATAGGGAAGTTTTCTCTATGACTATGCATTCACGCACAATGAGTAGCGGGTTCACTACTGGTGTTCGCAGTTTGGCGGCTTTGGCCAAGACCTGTTCGACCAGCCGGGTCTTAAATCTAAATGCGATAGACAAGAATGCGCTGCGGTCTGAGGAAAAGCTTCACACGCCATTTTTCCAAGATCGGCTGCTGAATTGTGCGATTATCACCAAGCATCGCCCTAGACCGAATGAAATCGAATGCTTCCACGAGAATGTTCCAGTCGCGACTAAGATTATTTTTCCGATTGATAATCTTGATTTGCGGGTGGGCGGGCGCTCTGTCTTTGTCAATCAGATTGGTTATCTCAATGCGTTGTGCGACTTCTTGGGCAAGGATCCGATTGCTCTGGACGCTGATTTGACGGTCCTTGAGCTTTTAAATGAACTGCCATCGCTGGACCCGTTCTTGGTGCGCGAACAACTCAAACGCCATAATTTTGCACCCTCAGACGATTATTTCGCCATCACGCCAAGCGACACCGCGCGTCTTGAGAAATTTGCCTATAACGAGATCCGCGATCTGGTCACCCTCGCGTTCCAATCAGGGGCTGAGGCCGGCGGGGAATTGGTCAGGCGTATGTCAAATGCCATTCTGGCCACCAATGCCGATCACCGCTTAGCCCCCTTGCAAATGACTTTAGGTCTTGAGGGTGAGCAGTTTCAACGCGGCATCTATAGCTGGAAAGGCTTTCTATACTACAAATGGCAATTCCAAGAAACTAAGCCAGAGCTCTATAAAGTTGTCGCGCAGATGCAGTCGATGAAGATCCGGGGTCGTATCGACCCGACTGCTGGCTACATGATCGGTACGGTCCGCGGCTCAATCAAGGCACGCGTCCAGGAAGCCATTGAGCGAACGGGCGACATTTTGTCTTTATATGACGATGGGCTCGCTGGCCTTACAAAGAAGGGTAATGCCGCAGAGTTCCGGAAATTCTTGTTAGAGGCACCGGGCCTTTTCATTGAACTGGGCAATGCGATGGGTATGATCTCTCACATCGTTTCGTATTGGCGTTATCAATTCAGGCCCAACCAAAGCGAAGTTACCAATGTTGAGGAATTTCTTGATTTGCTGAAAGATTTTGACCTCGGCCTTTCCCCTAGGGAAGTTAGGTAAAACGCACAATTTCTGCCTTTTTTAAGCAGTTTTACTGCACAAATGCAGGTAAGGTTTACGAAATCTCAATTGGACTCGGCCTACCGGTATCGCACCGAGCAGAAGCGTTCATGGACGCGCCATTAGGAAGTTTGGGGTAAGTATCCATGAGTGGCGTGAGAAGCTTAGCAGCACTGACTAACACAGCCTCAACCAGCCGAGTGCTCAACCTACATTTGGTCACCGTCGAGTTCGCTGATGATATGGCACGGGTAAGTGCGCCCTTTTTCTTCGATCAGGTTTTAAATCGGGCGATCATCATCAAGCACCGGCTGCGCAGTGATGAGACCTATCTATTAAGCGATGGCACAGCGGTTGCCACCAAAATCTTGTTTCCGTTGGATCGCTCAGATCTAAAGGCAGGCGGCCGCTCCATCCTGATCAACCAAATGGGGTGGCGCGCCACTCTATGTGACCTGTTGGGCGCGACTGAAGCAGAGTTGCAAAAGGATTTTGAGATCCTCGAGTTGCTCAACGAACTGCCATCGCTCGATCCATTCCTGGTGCGCGAACAATTGCGCCGCATTCACCATCATCCAGCCGATTGCTACTTCGCCATTTCACCGGCTGACAATGCGCGGATGCAGACTTTTACATCCAACGAGATGGGGCCGCTGATTGCTATGGCGTTTGGCAGCAAGGACGGTGCCATTTCCCCAGAACTCGTGAAGAGGCTGGCCGATGCGCTCTTGTCAACCAATGCGGACTCCCGCCTAGATCCCTTGCGCATGACACTTGGCCTTGAAGGCGAGAAGTTCACGCAAGGTGTCTTCAGTTGGAAGGGCTTCATTTATTACAAATGGCAGTTTTCAGAGACCTTCCAAAAATTGACTCGGATCGGCACCGAGATGGACTCTGTTAAGATCAAGGGCCGGATCGACAAGAGTAATCGTGACGAGATCGATGAGCTAAAAAAATCGATCCGTGGCCGGATTCGCGATAGTGCAAAAAACTGTCAATCCGTATTGTCGCTTTATGACGATGCCTTCGGTGACTTGGTTGAACAGGGCAATACGGCAGTGTTCCGTCAATTCCTGCTAGACGCACCTGTGCTCTTCATTGAACTCGGCCATTCAATGGGGATCATATCGCATATCACGTCTTTTTGGGCTTATCGGTTCAACAAGGAAAAAGAACGGCATATCGAGGTTCAAGAATTTCTCGACATCCTGCGCGAGTTCGAAAATGGCCTAGCCCCCAAGCGCGCAACCATGGTGACGTGGTAGGCTTGGTGGACGGCCCCTAGGCCCTGCCAATAATCCATAAACCAACGAAGCGTGTCAGGACGCCTACCTCTGCAATAGCCTTATCCTGCCATCATGCTTGGGCGCGGGTCGCCTTTCCATAAGTGGCTAGAACTGTTCTTAATGCATCGCCTATCGCCTGTTGAGTTACAGGCTTCGCGACATGCAAATCGGCACCCGCTGCCAAAGCCTCGCGCCGATGGTTTTCACCGGCATTGGCGGTCAGCATAATGATGGGCGTGGGCTTTACGCCTGTCTTTGCCTCAAGCGCACGGATCTCACGGGTTGCAGCTAGGCCATCCTTTATCGGCATTTGCATATCCATGAAGATAACGTCGAAGGTCGCAGTCTCAAAAGCTTCCACGCCCTCGGCGCCATTCGTCGCTGTAAAGAACTCGGCCCCGAAGGGCTCCATCATGAACCCAAACACCTTTTGGTTCAGCAATTGATCTTCAACCAGCAAGACGCGCAGGTCTTTGGGGATGTCGCGACAAATCTCCGTCGGGTCCCCACTGACTTGCGATGGCACCACGGCCCGATCGAGCGGTAGCGGCAAGTCCAGCGTGAAGACGGACCCAACTTCAGGGGTTGACTGGGCCCGGATGGTTCCGCCCATCAGTTCGGTCAAGGATTTTGTGATGGCAAGTCCAAGTCCGGTTCCCCCAAATCGGCGGGTAATCGAACTGTCTGCTTGCGAAAAGCGTTCAAACAATTTCTGGCTCTGCGCCTCATCAAAGCCAATGCCAGTATCTTCGACCTCAATCACTAAGCCAGGGCCCATTGAACGGGCAGACGCGGTGACTCTGACACGGCCTACGGACGTAAACTTCACGGCATTTGACATAAGATTGGTGATGACCTGGCGCAGGCGAACTGGATCACCCAGAAAGAGCTGCTTTGTTGGCAGAGTGTTGTCGAATACAAGATCAAGCTTCTTCTGCGCACAGGCACCTGCCATCAAGGCTACGACATCTTGAATAATGAGGGCGACATCAACAGGAACCGCTTCCAGTTGAAGCTCTCCAGCTTCCACCTTGGTCAAATCCAAGATGTCGGACAACTGGCGCTCAAGATCCTTGCCCGAAGAGCGGATCAACTCAACCATACGCTTCTGACGATCGTCTAGAGGTGTATTGGCCAATGCAGAAGCTACTCCGACGACCCCATTCAAAGGCGTGCGCAACTCATGGCTCATATTTGCTAGGAATTGGGTCTTCGCAGCATTGGCAGCGTTTGCTTTCACCGACAGATTTCGCAAATGCTCTTGTTGCGACTTCAAATGGGTGATGTCAGAGAAAGTCGACACCACATAGGATGGTGTCTCCTCAAAAGGCTCAAACAGTGGACTGGCAGAGAGATGCAGCCATTTGGTGCCACGTTCGGGATCTGGAATGCCGACCACTACGTTGCTGATCGGTACGCCGCTACGTAAAACCTCAATCGCCGGCATTTCATGGGTCAAATAAGGTGTGCCGTCTTCGCGTAAGCGCTGCCAACGCGGATTGTTTGGCATCATGCCCAAAAGCTGGTCCCGCGACAGATCTAAGATTCGACAGGCGCTGAGGTTGGCTTCGACAATCTTGCCAATTCGGTTCTTGATCAACACACCTTCCGACATGGTTTCAAGAATGACGCGCGCATGGTCTGCTTCGCGGTTCAGCGCTTCATTGGCCTCCGCCAAAGCAAGTGCGTCGCGGGTGGAACGGGTAATCTCGAGTTGGCTAACAACAATTTTTGCCAGCGCTTTCATTTGTTCAATTTGCTGATCCGTGATGCCTCGCGCCTTTTGGTCAATCGCGCACAGCGTACCCAATCGTAGGTTTGGCCCAACAATTAGAGGAAAGCCAAAGTAAGCACGGATTTTCGGTTCCCCGAGAACCAACGGATTATTCGCAAAGCGTGGATCTTCTAACGCATCGGCGACGATTAAGGGCTCATCTTGTAAAATCGCATGCGCGCAGAAGGCACTCTCGCGATCTGTCTCGCATGCATCGAGGCCCACGCGTGCCTTAAACCATTGTCGCTCTGCATCTACGAGTGAAACCAGCGCGATCGAAACGTCCATGATGCTTGAGACTAAGGAGACGATGGCGTCCAAAGACGGATCGGGCAATGTATCGAGAATTGCAAAATCCACCAGCTCAGCAAGACGCTGGGCTTCATTTTGCGGCTTGGGCGCAGCCATAATTCATCCTCCGAAAACTCGGATCTTAGGTATCTCACAAACCATTTAAAGGAGTCTTAGTGTGCCGATCAGAAGTCTAATTGCTCACGTGTAACGGCCTTCATTTGAGGCGATGAAAAGCAAGGTTGTTTAGTGGATAAATCAAAATTTCTTGTAACAACTAAAGTTCAGCCTAAAGATTCAACTTTTTCCACTAGGTCATTTTTTAAGGTTCACCTTATTTTTACCTGCAAGTTCTAGAGTGCATGCTAGAATTTTACCCGATAAAGATGTTGGTCCAATTTGATGGATACTCAAAGAGCTGGATTCGCCGAGGTAGGCCTCAACCGCGCAAAGGAGCTGAAGACGCGCCTTGCGGTTGCCGTGTTCCTGGCGCTTGCAAGCTTTTTTATTGTCGGTGGCTATGAACCTATTGCTTGGCTGGTAATCGTGGTTCTAGGCCAAGCGCTGGACTGGTACACCTTTAAGCCGTTACGCCTGAACCCTGAGAAGGTCGTATCAAAGGGAAAGAAGCGCGCCTGCATTGCTATCGTGGCACTTAATGCATTCGTTTACATCAGTATTACAGCCATTCTCTGGGCCGAAGGTGGCGAGGCTGGGCGTATCTTTGCAACGCTGATTATTTGTGGTGCCTTGCTTCATTCTACCTTGCATGCGGCCCGTTCGACCTCCCTGCTGGCCGCGTCAACTGTGCCGATGTGTCTATATCTGATTGGTTTGCCGATTACCTCTTGGGCCTATTTCAAGATGGAAGCGGCGACTTCGGCTGTGATCCTGATTGGGTCGCTCGTTTACCTTGCGCATTTGGCGATCATTATTCGCCGCTCCTTTGAATCTACCGACCAGCTCGTTCGGGCAAATGCGGAAGCACAGGACCAAAAAAGACGGGCCGAGAGCGCAAGTCAAACCAAGTCGGATTTTCTCGCGACCGTGACGCACGAAATTCGCACCCCAATGAACGCGGTTATGGCTTCTGCCATTTTGTTGCGCCGAACGAAATTGTCGAAAGTCCAGAGCGAGCATGTCGACATGCTCAACGATGCGGTCGATACTTTACTTGCACTTTTGAACGATGTCCTAGACATGTCCAAAATCGAAGCGGGAAAAATGACGGTTGAACGGGTCGACTTCCCCGTGATCGATGAATTGCAAGCGGCGGTCCGGATTTGGGACCCACGCGCATCCGACAAAAACCTAAGCCTAAGGTTTAATGCCGCTCCGGATTTCCCAACCGCGATCAAAGGCGACCCTCTACGGATCCGTCAGATTCTCTTCAATTTGATCTCGAATGCCGTCAAATTCACTGAGTCGGGCTCCATAGATGTTTCTGCGCGAACTGGCCTCGATAGCACGGGGCGGCGAGCCATGGTGCTGGAAGTGGCTGACACGGGCTGTGGCATTTCCGCGCTCACCCTATCGCGCCTTTTTGCTGAGTTTGAACAAGGCAATCTGATGATCGCGCGGAAGAAGGGTGGGACGGGTCTAGGCCTCGCCATCAGCCGACGTTTGGCTGAACTAATGGATGGGTCCCTCGATGTCCGAAGCATAGAGGGTGAAGGTTCCGTCTTTACGGTAACCCTACCTTATGACTTCGCCGACAGCCAAAGCGCGCACGACGAAGCCGAAGATGTTGAGGTGGAAATGCGTCCCTTGCGCATCCTTGTGGCAGAGGACCATCCGACCAATCAAAAGATTGTCAGTCTGCTTCTGTCGACCATGGGCTGGTCACTCGCAATGGCCAACGATGGCGTTGAAGCGTTGGAAATGGCACGGCTCGAGGAATTTGATGTTATCCTGATGGATATGCAAATGCCCAATATGGACGGCCTAGAGGCAACACGACGCTTACGCGCGTCAGCTAGCTATACCCAGTCGGTGCCCATTATCGCCCTAACTGCAAATGCGATGGATCACCATCGCACTGCCTTTATGGAAGCGGGTGCAGACGCATTTGTACCTAAGCCCTTGGACCCCAACGTCCTAATCCAAACGATTTTGACATTTGCCAAGACCAGTATGGCTGACGTGACACACACCAACACGCAGTCCGTGGAGCCTAATCAATCGGCAAACCTGTCTGTGCCAGCTTGGCAGCTTGATCAAAACCTAGCCTAAAGGAGCAGGGATTTCCTGACCTTCAGGCTTAAATCGCGTCGCGGACGAGGATAGGCCATGCGTTTTCAGAACATGGTCATTGCGGCAAGAGCGCTTGTCCAATCCAGCGGCATCATGACTTCAGAAGCGCAGCTGGGCTCCTAGGAGGCGCTCCAGATCATCCTGAGACGTACTGCAATCTATTGACGAATTGCCAGCAATCCCCGGTTGGGATTTGTATCCGACCTAAATTTGATTGGAAGTTCATCGCGAGCCCTTCGAACAAAGTTCGAAAGAAACAAAAAGACCCGGTGGGTCACTTTGACGAAGGAGAGATGGCGCGCCCGGAGCGATTCGAACGCCCGACCCTCAGATTCGTAGTCTGATGCTCTATCCAGCTGAGCTACGGGCGCGCTGAGGCGGCGTCATTAGACGGCGCTGAGACGAAGATCAAGCGTCTTTGGCTGCATAGACGCCACGCATGACAGCCCGAGCCAAACAATCCGCAGCCAAAGCCCCAATTCGGGCGATGTTGAAGTGGGTTGGCTCTGCCAAACTTTGCTGAGCCGTGGACATGGCGAACACGACATCGCCGTCAAACGGGGCAAAAATTGGTCGAATTGCACGGGCAAGGCCGGCGCTGGCCATTTGGGCAACGCGCTTGGCTTGGGCAGGCGTCAGGGCAACATCGGTGGCCACACAGGCGATAGTCGTGTTGGTGCGGCCAAGTGCGGCGGGATTGGCCTTAGCAGGCCCCCAATCGTCACCATCGACAATCAGGGTAGGATCCGGGCGAACGCCACCGGCTTCACCATTTTGTTCCAGCGGCCAAGCCCAAAATGCGTCACTGCCGGGCATGATGACACTGCCAAAGCAATTGACCGCAACAATGGCCCCGACATGGATACCATCAGCCGTGCGGTGACTGGCAGACCCTAACCCACCCCGCAGCTGCCCTGCCCGAGCGCCAATACCAGCGCCATGCGCCCCTAGCTCAAAGCGGTCTGACACCGCGTCCAGCGCGCGCGCGCCAAGTGCCCGGTAAGGCGGGTCTTGGCCCCAACCTTTATTGCCGCCATTGGCCAAGTCGTAGAGAATGGCAGCTGGCACAACTGGTGAACGGGGCACCCCCGGTAAGTCGATCAACCCAAAGCCGCGCCCACGGGCACCCAACACGCTTGCCACGCCATCTGCAGCCGCCAGGCCGTATACAGAGCCACCCGATAAGACGAGAGCGTCAATCGCATCCACAAGATTCTCAGGTGCTAAGGCATCGCTTTCGCGCGTGCCCGGTCCACCGCCGCGCACATCGACGCCACAAACGGCCGCAACATCGGGATAGAGCACGGTAACACCTGTTAGCGCGGCCACATCTTCGGCTTGGCCGATTTTTAGGCCAGGCACATCAGTAATCAGGTTCATAAGTGGTTGCATTGAGGTTTTATATCGCTTTAACGGTCGTGAGCCTATAGCCCGATCTGGTTTAGACCCCTGAACCAGCAGCCGCACCAAAACGATTGATGAGTTGAGGAACCCCCATGGTCTGTGCGTTACCAAAGGCACTCTTCCGCCGCCACATCCTGGCAGTGGTCGCGAGTGTATTGCTGGTAGCGACAACCGGGACTGAAGCAGTCCTTGCCGAACCAAAGGCCCAAGCGAGCGCCCGCGTGCGCGTGGCTGTTACCTCAGTCGGTGCCGCTGCGATTGAGCGTACCCGTCAACGTTTGGCTTTTGCCTATTCAGACCTCGGCTTGACCTTGGGTACTCCGGTCTATTTTCGCTTAATCCGAGAGCAAGACCGACTGGAAGTCTGGGCGAAGGCCCCATCTGGTGCCTATAGTCGGCTGCGGAACTTTAAGATTTGCAGTAAGGATGGGGCGTTAGGGCCACGCCAGAATACCTCATCGGGCCAGCCGGAAGGCTTTTATACCATTACCGCTTCGCAAATGCGCCCACAGGGGGTCGGCTACTTAGGCATTAATCTTAATTGGCCAAACGCTTATGATCGCGGGCGTGGCTGGCGCGGCGCACCCAGCTTGCTGCAGGCAGGCTGCGCCTCAGGGCGACATTACGGGTTAACCGATCAAGATATGGAAGAAGTCTATACCATCGCCTATTCGGCACTGGTGAACGGACAGGCATCCATCCCCTTCCATATTTTTCCATTTCAAATGACGTCATTTCGGATGATGCAAATAGGGCAAGGGCCAAAGGCAAGCTTCTGGCGGGACCTTGAGCCGGCTTGGCGGGCCTTTGAGCGTACAAAAACGCCGCCCCAGATCAAAGTCCAAGGGCGGCGCTATCGCGTTAGTGAGAGCAAGTAGTCGGAACTATTTCAGCCCCGACCACAGTCTTATTCTGGATTGTAATCGCCCAAATCTGGTTGATCATCGTCACCATTTGGTGCGGAATCGTCCAGATCGCGCGCTGGAGACGCTGCAGAGGCAGAGCCATCCAACAAGGACAGATTGATTGCCTTCGGGCCCTTGCCAAAGCGGTCAGGCAAGGTTTGGAAAGCCAAGCGCTGATCTGGTTCCAACACTTCAAAGCCAGAACGCTGAACCGCTGAAATGTGTACAAACACATCTGCGCCACCACCATCAGGGGTGATGAAGCCAAAGCCACGCTCCGCATTGAAGAACTTCACAGTGCCTTCATGATTTTCCAAAGGCTCGCGCGGGGCACGATCTTCAAAATTGCGCGGGCCGCGGTCACCGCCGCCGCCGCCGCCAAAGTCACGGCGCGGAGGACGATCACCAAAGCCACCACCACCTTGTGGGCGGTCGCCATATTGACGCGGAGGACGATCACCAAAGCCACCGCCGCCTTGCGGACGGTCGCCATATTGACGGGGTGGACGGTCACCAAAGCCACCGCCACCTTGCGGACGGTCGCCATACTGACGCGGTGGACGGTCGCCAAAGCCACCGCCGCCTTGCGGACGGTCGCCATATTGACGCGGTGGACGGTCGCCAAAGCCACCGCCGCCTTGCGGACGGTCGCCATATTGACGAGGTGGACGGTCACCAAAGCCACCGCCACCTTGCGGACGGTCGCCATACTGACGGGGCGGACGGTCACCAAAGCTACCGCCGCCTTGCGGACGGTCGCCATATTGACGGGGTGGGCGGTCGCCAAAACCGCCGCCACCGCCGCCACCGCCGCCGAAGCCACCGCCACCACCAAAGTCACGGCGTGGTGGACGGTCATTGAATGAAGGTGATGGTGCGTCGAATGAAGGTTCTTCCATGCCACGTGCGCGTTCACGTGGCTTCTTCTTCTTGTCGCCTGGCTTGGTATCTTCGTCGTCGTCGTCGAAACGCATGTAATTCCCCGGGAACCGACGGAGCAGGGTTGCGCCGCCACAGGGCCATCTCGACTGAGACAGACCAGCACAAAGCCGAAGCTATCTGGTCTTGCACGCAATGAATGGGGCGTGTGCGACCAGTAGCGGGGCCGGTGCGGTCATTTCAGTTTGTTAAAAACGAACCTGCTATCGCCTTATGCGCGAGTGTGAGACGAGAAGCAACCTCACCAACGGCCAGAAATGCGCGCTATTTCAGCCTTTGCCCCGCTTCCGCGTGCAAAAAGTGATGCGAGAAAGCTCCCCGCCTCGGCCAAAGCCTCTTCTAGGCCAAACGGCGGGTTAGCAATTGTCACCCCAGCACTGACCAAACCTTGGCCTTCATGGGGCGCGCAGACCTGTAAATCGGCGACCAACAAACGCGCTTCAGTCTCTGCCAAAGCGCGGCGATATTCCCCGGTGACATAGTGATCTTTGTCGGCATGCCAGAGGATATAGGTCCCGGTTGCCCAGCGGCTGAGGCCATCCTGCAAGGCTTCAACCAAACGCTCAAATTCGCCCGGACGCTCAAAGGGTGGATCGATCAGTACCAGTCCACGGCGTTCAACCGGTGGCAAATGGGCACGCACCGCCTCCCACGCATCGCGGCGCTCAACCTTGATGCCGCGGGCGCGCTCAAACCTTGCGGCCAAGATTTCATAATCGATGGGGTGCAGCTCGCAGAACAGAGCTTTGTCCTGATAGCGCAGCATTTCTGCAATCAATGCAGGGGACCCAGGATAGGTGTTGGGGCCATCGCCCGCTGCTGCGACAAGGTCAAGGTACCGCTTAACCGGCGCGGGTGGGTCTTCGGCCGCCCATAAACGAGCGATGCCATCTTGCCACTCAGGACTGCGTGCGGCTTCTTCGCTCGAGAGGTCATAGGTGCCAATGCCCGCAAAGACATCGAGCACCCGGAATGGGGCTTCCTTAAGCCTCAAATGATCGAGGCTGAGCACCAGCGCCAAGTGCTTCCAGACATCTGCGAAATTACCGGCATGAAATGCGTGACGATAATTCATGCAGCTGGGCCGCCCTCATCGGCGCGATCTGCCATCGCTTCTTCGAATGGATCCGCTCGCTTAGAGCGAATAAGCAAGCCCCAAGCCAAAATCCCAAGACCAATGGGCAGGCCCAACAAATAGTCGAGATATTGGAACAAGGTTTCGGCCTTATCCGACCGCCCTGCCCGCCAAACAACCAAGGCTTTTGGGGCGACAGCCTCTTTGCTGAGATAAACGCGGCTACCGCGTACGGCGACTTGGACCTTATTCTCGTCCTCGATCAGATAAACTCCGACAAGGCGGCTTTGAAGACCGGCACGATACGGCACAATCGCAACCCGCTTGGCCTCCGCGTAGCGCTTGCCTATCCATTGGCTGAGATCGACAGCGGTTGGCCACGCCGCCATCAAGCTGATGGCCAGGCCGATAATCGCCACCAAAGTTCCCAATTCCCGCGGATTATCGGGTACGATGAATTTCCGCCTCAGGATAGGCGGCACAAAACTCATATTCTTAGGCTGATGATATTTGGGCATGCCTCGATTTAACCCAGACTGCGGCTAAGAGCTACAGCGCCAAGCCTTCGGCGCGCAGAGCGGTCGCTGCGATCCAACCGCCACCCAAAACCCGGTCACCATTGTCGTTGGGGTCATAAAACACACAAGCTTGTCCAGGGGCGACGCCTTCTTCGGGATGATCTAAGACAACAGACCACCCTGCCCCGATCTGCAGGGTTCCAGGAACTGGCGGACGGGTTGAACGGACGCGCGCTAACACACGGCGCCCGTCGAGCGCATCTTCGCCGGTGACGTGTTCGCCGATCCAATTTACGTCTGTGAGGGTGATATGCGTAACGGCTAAGCATTCTTTTGGGCCTACGAAGACTTGCTTGGCGGCTGCGTCGAGCTTGACCACAAACAGCGGCTCCCCAGTGGCAATGCCAAGGCCGCGTCTTTGACCCACCGTGAAATGGATCACACCGTCATGGGTGCCCAGCACGCGTCCATCCACATGCAAGATTTCACCCGGCTCAGCCGCACCGGGCCGCAGCTTGGCCACCACATCGGCGTATTTACCATTTGGGACAAAGCAAATGTCTTGGCTGTCGGGCTTGATTGCCACAGGTAGGTTCAGGCTGGCCGCGATATCGCGCACGGCAGGCTTAGGCAGATCAGCCAATGGAAACCGCAAGAAGCCCAATTGCGCCCGCGTGGTTGCGAACAGAAAATAAGATTGGTCGCGCGCCGCATCCACTGCGCGGCGCATTTCTGCACCTTCTGGCCCATCAACGCGGCCGACATAATGACCGGTCACCAAACAATCTGCACCAAGATCGCGCGCTGTTTCCAATAAGTCCTTGAACTTCACACTTTGGTTGCAGCGGACGCAAGGGATTGGTGTGAAGCCAGCGAGATAGGTATCAGCAAAATTGTCGATCACCGCTTCTTTAAAACGGCTTTCGTAATCCAACACATAATGGGCAATTCCGATCTGATCGGCTACGCGGCGTGCATCGTGGATGTCTTGCCCAGCGCAGCATGCACCTTGCTTCTTTAGGGCGGCCCCATGGTCATAGAGCTGCAAGGTGATGCCTATGGTCTCATAGCCTGCCGCTTGCACCAAAGCCGCGACGACCGACGAGTCCACCCCACCAGACATCGCAACAACGACGCGGGTTTGCGCGCGGGGCTTATCAAAGCCCAAATCAATGTCTGGAATGGTTTGCAAGCTCGCGTCCGCGCGAGCCCCGAGTGTTTCAAGCGACATGTCTTCTCCTTCCCCACAGGTTCAAGGCCTGTGGCGAGGTCACTACCGTAGCAGATTATCGCAGATATTGCAGCAGGTTCAGGTCCTTCAGCTGCCCAAAGATCGCAGCCGATGCCTGATACTGGGTTTGTGCCGCAGAGAGACGGGCTGCCACTTCAGCCAAATCGACGTTTTCTTGATCCCCAATCGTAGCCAGCAACGTGTCACGCTTGGCGTCATTGGTGCTCACAGCCATTTCGATTTGCTTCGCCGTGCCACCGGCCTCCGCAGCTTTGTCGATCAGATTTGTTTGTACCGTCGCGATCTGAGGAATAAGGCCTTGGACATAGGTCAATTGTGCTGTGGTTAGCTTTCCCGCAAGTGGACCATTGGTATTTTCCCAAACGCGGATGGACCGCAGGAGATCAACAAACGGACGGAACAAATCTTCAGCAGTACGACTTAACTCAATCGAGCGATTGTCTTCAATCATGACCGTGCGATTGCGTCCGGTATCTATCCAATTGGCATCGGTATTGGGTTGAGTGGCCAGCGTATCAAGGCTGGCGGGAACAAACGGCTCGCCATAGCCCCATTCGCCGCCAAAAATGGCCTCGCCATTATATTGAGCGTTGGCGGCAGTATCGATGATGCTGAGGGCTTGCTCGAGGGCTGCCCTCAAGCCAGCGCCATTTTGGTTAGCCGCCGCGTTGGCCAAACCATCCCGTGCCTGTTGGACCGCCGCTTGTGCGCTATCTAGAGCGGTCGCTTCGACTTCTGCGCGGGCTTCCAGCCCCTTTAAAGTTTCTGCCCGACGATCCAATCGTTCAGCATAGGTTTTTGCAGACAAAAGACGTCCAGCCTCGATGCCAAAGCCTTGTAAGTCGCTAGAGACCTTTTGCGTCGAGGCCTGCTCTTGTGCCTTCGCCATATTGGCTTGGCCCATAGCAATGCCAGCTGCACTGCCGAAGAACTGATTAAAGGTTGCGACGCGTGTCATGAGAGATGCTCCACTTATGTCTCGTCAGTTGTGTCTTGCCTCAAACGGCCTGCAGCAAAGTTTCGTACATTTCATCAACCGCACGGATCATCCGGGCGGCCGCGGAATAGGCTTGTTGGAAGCTGGTCAGTTTGACCAATTCTTCGTCGAGATTGACGCCTTCGATATTGGCACGGCGGGCATCAGCCTCAGCCTTAAACCCCTCAGCGGTTTCCTTGTCCGAAGTAGCTTCAGCAGCCAGTCTCCCGACATCGCCGCCAAGCGATGAGACAAAGTCCATCAACTTCATTGAACGGGTAACCCCGCCTGGACCATCACTGAAGGTCAGAGGTGCCCGCGACGCATCAAACAAGGCTTGGGCACCTCTACTATCGGCCAAACCGACGGCTACTGCGCCAAGTGCAACAGATGAAAGATCAGGCCGTGCTAGCCCCATTTTCGAAGGGTCCGAGACAATCGCTGGATTGACCTCAATGCCCAAAGCGCGCGCTTCGCGGGTTTTGGAAGCAACACCAAAAATCGCGGCAAAGCCATGATTTGTGCCACCGCGCGGCCCTATGTCTTGCGTGATCTCTAAGCGCAGATTGCCTTGTCCAGTTCCCGGCGTCCATTTCATGACACCTTGGGGGTCGAGGGAGAAGCCACCATAAAGCCCAACGCCAGTTGTGGGATCGTTCAGGGCATTCATGATGTCACCAATCGTGCCTGCTGGAATGGTGACGTTCCTAGTGGTTGCAATGCCGCCAGTTGGCCCGACCACTTGCAAGCTCATAACGCTGCCGGCCACGAAACCATGGCTATCGGTTGAGCGCAAACCCGTTGCATAGTTCAAGGGTGTGCCGGACTGGACCAGATCGTTGAGGCCAAAGAAGTGCGCAAAGGCGCGACTACCGCGCTGACTTCCACCGGTCGTCGGCTCATCAAATACGAAGCCATTGGGAGTGGCTGTCGCCGGTACTGGAGCGGCAGTTTGTAATTGCAGCCGCCCATTGGTGAAGTTTGCCGAGCCATTGGCACCGAGCGCGGTATTGAGTGCTGCGACGAAAGAGCCAATGGTTGCGCCCGTTGTACCTGAGGGAGCCCCATCGACGCTAATGGCACCTGTGTTAAAATTAATGTCGATCTTGCTGACCAAGAGGCCTGCCGCATTGACGACACCAATGCTGGTTTGACCTGTGAAGTTTAAGCTGTCGGACGCCAAAAGTCCGGTGTCACTGCCTCTGGCCACAGCCAAGGGCGGCAAGGTTGCATTTTGGCTGTGGGCGGCATTCAGCGCGTCGGCAATACCGCCTGCCAATTCGCCCAATCCGTAGGCGATTTTGGCCAAATCTTGATCGCGTACATCTAAGAGGCCGCGTAATGACCCGCTTTGAATGCTCGGCTCAAATTCCCGTTCGGTTGGATCGCTTCCAAAGGTAATGGTAATCCGATCAAACGAGGTTGCGCCAATGCCAGAGGCTTTGAAGTTCAAGGTGGCGGGGTTGAACCCTGCCAGCAAGACGCCATTGCTGGTGCGTACTTCATTTGAACCATCGGGGCGTTGAACCACTTTGATGTCGATGTATTGCGACAATTCCTGGATCATGTCGGCTTGGCGTTGCTGTGCCCCAGTTGAATCGCCGATGGCATTGGCGCGCAGAATGTCGGAGTTGCCTGCCGAGATATCCTTCAACAGCGTATTCACTCTTTGAACCTGATCCGCCACCCGTTGGTCTGCATCCGCGCGTGCCGTCTCAATGGTTTGGCCAACCGTATTGACCTGAGCGAGAAAGCCCTGCAGCTCAGCGATGGCCCCGCGACGGGCTGAGATTGAACCGGGGTTTAGGACCCCCGTCTCAAAGGCACCCAAAGCACGGTTCAGTCCAGCGAAAATTGAGGATTCGCTGGTTGGATCACCAAAGGCGGCTTGGACATTTTCCAAATAGCCCGAGCGACCTGCTGCACTGCCCGCGCCGCTCGACGCAGCCAACGAAGCGGCAGCCAAGAAGCGGTCAGCCGCGCGAGTAACTAAAGCAGTATCAACACCCTGACCTTTGCCGCCAATTTCGCGCGCATTTTGATTGTGCTCGAGGCGCACATAGCCCGGGGTATTCACGTTGGAGACGTTTTGCGTCACCGTGCGAATGGCATTTTGGCTGGCGTATAGGCCACTCGTAGCGATGTTCATGATCGAATTTAGCGACATTCAAACTCAGCCTTTGTTTCTGCCTTAATCCACCCGCCACCCGGTAATTCTTGCCGACCGACAGGGCGGTTATTGCCCAATCACGCACCTCGATTGAGGAAGCCGCTCTAGAAACATTGGAAATAAATCATTTTTTTCAGTGATTTAGTTCTTTTCTATCGCCGCGACCTCTTTAGCTAACGCACGTAGTCGCGCCTTCACTTGCAACCCGCGCGCCAAAACATTCTGAGGCCTTAGCGGCGCTCGTGAGATGGTTAGAAACCGCGTCACAATCAGGCCATGAACGATTTCTGATCATGCGGCAGGATTGGCCTTCTACCCGGCAAACTATGCCGCTAGAGGGCTGATTTGACCGCCATTTACCTCGATTAACCCCTGGTAAATTTCAATAAAAACAATATTTTATACCAAAAGAAACATGGCACGTCGCTTGCTACTCTTACTTCTCGAAGTCGCAGCATGACGTGTGACAAACAGGGAAGCGGGGGTTCAAGGCATATGGAATCGGTTGGTCGCATGATGGACAGCATTGCAGAAGCACGGCCGTCGCGGCGTGCGAAGCCATCTGTGCCGGCAGACCAGGACATGAGCGAGCCAACGGGTCTGAGCTTTGCCGCTACGTTGATTGGCTTCGTTCAACCGCCCAGTCCCCAAGAGCCTCCAACAACAGCGTCTGAATCAGCCGAAGCGGCGGGTGATGCAACTTTTAAAGCGGGCCTTAACGCTAGCGAGCTCATGGCACCGTCTCTCATGGCCCCGTCTAAAGAGATTGGCCAAAGCACCGGAAGCCCAACTGAGGACCAAGCCGCAACTGCCCTAGCGCTCGGGCTCAAAGGACAAACTGCCGCATCTCAGACTCTATTGTCGGGCCTCGCTGCCTTGGGGCAAACGCAAGAGCCTGTGACCGAAGGCAGTCAATTGACACAGCTTGTCGCGACAGCAAACGCGTCAGCAACACAACCTAGCCCACAGCTAATTGATCCATCCACGGCTGATCAGATGACCGCCAAGAGTGGTGCCGCTTTGGACTTGGCGCTTGCTACTAACCCACAAGGTCCAAGTGCAGAGCGGATGGTAGCCGCGCAATCTGCAGAGGCAAAGGGTCTCAAACCAAATGGCTCGACTGAATGGTTTGCCAATAACAATGCCTTGATGGCATCCGACGATGCAATGGCGAACAGTGCGCAGAATACTGTTTCGGTTACTACACCCACACAGCAAGCGACGGCCGCGGCCACGGCAGGGATTCTGCCCAATCTTGCAAAGGCTGCGACTAAAGTCGAGGAAACCAAAATTGCGGCGACCGATGCCGGCGGCCTGCTGGCCGGTTCCAACGGCGCCGCTGATGCTGCAGGCTCTGCAGGCATCGATGGAGTAGCGAGTCCAAGTGCGGACACAACGCCACAGCCGACCCTCGTCCAACCCCACACCATCCCACTGCTTGCTGCAGCCATGATGCGCCGGATTTCAAATGGGTTGAAAGAATTCACGCTCCGCCTCGATCCACCCGAATTAGGTCGGGTCGATGTGCGCTTGACGGTGGGCACAGACAAGAAGGTGCGCGCTGTAGTTAGCACGGATCGGCCTGAAGCCCTCAAAGACCTGGCCTTGTCCGCACGCGAACTGACCCGCGCCTTGCAAGATGCCGGGCTTGAATTGGAAGAAAATGGCCTGTCATTCTCGATGAATGATCAAAGCAGCTCGCACCAAAATCGCGATGCCAATCAGCAGCAAAGTACGCGCCTAAAAGACAGCCTCGATAGCTATGAAACCTCCGAAGCGGCCAAGCCTGAGCAGGCAGACCCGCTTTCCACCCACCTCTCTGGTCCTGTCGAACGCTGGCAACGCGCCCGCATCGCCATAACCGCCTAAGTTTTAAGGATTGTAAGATGGCAACAGTTACCAATGCGACGGCCGCACCCACAGCAGCCTCTGCTACCGCCGCCAAAGCAGCGACAACCGCGAAGTCGTCGCTTGCAAACAATTTCGAGACCTTTTTGACGCTTCTGACGGCGCAGTTGAAAAACCAAGATCCGCTTTCGCCCCTAGACACCAAAGACTTCACCAATCAATTGGTGCAATTCTCGGGCGTAGAGCAGCAATTGAAGACCAATGACCTGCTGTCGTCTCTAACCGAAACCACCAAACTGAGCGCGGGTGCCACGGCTGTCGCCTATTTGGGCAAAGAAGCCACAGCAACATCTGCTTTGGCCGGTCTGGCGAGTGGCGGGGAAGCTACCTGGCGCTACGAGTTACCTCGGTCGTCAACCAGCACGACGTTAAAAATTGTCGACTCCCAAGGTCGGACGATTGCGACCAAATCGGGCGAGACCTCAACAGGCGAAAAAACCTTCACCTGGGACGGCAAGGATCAATCGGGCAAAGCCGCACCCGCCGGCACCTATCGTCTGGAACTCAATGCACAAGGTGCAGATGATCGTCCAATCACCGGGAGCGTTCGCCAAAAAGGCGTCATTACCGGTGTCGACCTATCCGGGAACACACCAACTGTAACCATCGGCGGCGCTGCCCTACCCTTGTCATCAATCGTAAAGATAGGACTGCAGGCGAATTGATATTTTGACTTAAATCTCAATGATTAGGAAAAAAAATCAACTAAAAATCAACACTCCGTCCCTAAAATCTGGGCTTAAGTGGTTGGGCAGAATGCTCCTAACAATAAAAACACGATCAGGAGCATTCAATGTCGATCAATAACGCAATGCTGGCGGGCGTTTCGTCCCTCATCGCCAATTCCAGTGCCATGGCTGTTGTCTCTGACAATATCGCCAATGTGAACACGACGGCCTTTAAGCGTAACCGCACCGACTTCACCCGACTGGTCAATCCACAAAGTAAAAGCTCCACTTATAATGCAGGTGGGGTTTCAGCCCAGACGCGGCAATTGGTGCGCTCACAAGGTAACTTGAATGCGACTGGCACCGTCACCGACTTAGCAATTTCAGGCCAAGGCTTTTTTGCGGTTTCACCCTTGGAAACAGCAGGTGCTGCATCTACCAATGTCGCATTTACGCGCGTAGGTACATTTGCAGCCAATGATCAGGGAAATTTGGTCAACCAGGCAGGTTATTTCCTTCAGGGCTGGCGTGTCGATTCCACCGGCAACGTCACCACCAGCCCGAGTGACTTAAACTTGCTTGAAACTGTCAACATCAGCTCGATCTCGGGGACAGCGGCCCCGTCCACGACAGCCAAAATTAATGGCAATCTAAGATCAACAACCCCGATCAGCACAGCTGTCTCCGGCGGCACCTATAATGCGGCGACTAACAATATGGCCTCGGGCAGTGTGACCCCGGATGCCAATTGGTCGTTTCAAATCTATGACAGCCTCGGTGGCCTCCGCACGTTTAACGTGGCGATGCTAAAGAGTGCGACTGCCAATCAGTGGATCACGGAAATTTACGCATCACCTGCGAGCAGCGTCACGACTGGTGCGCCTCTGGTGAACGGGCAGATTGCAACAGGTACTTTAGCCTTCACGCCAAGCGGCAGACTCGACACCGCGGCAACCACGCCCGCTCTTTTAGCTGGTTTTAATCTTGGCGCAGCAGCAGGCGGTGCGCCCGCGGCGGGCGCAGCCAAATGGGCCACTTCAACCGGCCTTGCCGCTCAAACCTTTACGCTCGATCTTGGTCAAATCAGCGGCGCCGGTGGCATCAGCCAATTCGACAGCCCAACCGCTATCACCTCAACGACCACCGATGGCTCACTCTTTGGCGATGTGAGCGGCGTTGAAATCGACAAGGAAGGTTTTATCTCGGCTATCTTCAACAATGGGGTTACCAAGAAGATCTTTAAGCTGCCCGTCGCGACCTTTGTTAACCCGGACGGGTTGCTGGTAGACCGTGGCGGCGTCTATCGTCCGACCGCAGATTCTGGCCAATTCAGCCTAAAAGATCCAGGACTCGGTGGTGCGGGCATTATCGCCTCCTCCACCCTCGAGTCCTCAAGCGTTGATTTGGCTCAGGAATTTTCCTCCATGATCGTCATTCAGCGCGCTTACAGTGCTTCCTCGAAGATCATCACAACGGCTGATGACATGCTCGACGAAGTCATCCGCATGAAGCGCTAAGGATGACAAGCTGAACACAAAACTACGGCATTTGGAAGAATTCTGATGTCTGAAATCACTCAAAATTAAGCCTGTCGCTTAGCGCGACCTTAAATCGAAAGGCGTATCTTCGTCTCAAGAACAAGATATGGAGGTGAGCACATGGTGCACGCCATGCAACGGGAATTATCGGTGACGGGTCCAGAGGGTACACCTCTTACTTTGTCGAGTTTACCACCCCCCAACACAGAACGTTGGGTCGCACGCCGCAAGGCTGAAGTAGTTGCTGCCGTAAAAGGCGGCCTGCTCAGCTTTGAAGATGCGTGTGTGCGCTATCGCATCACAGCGGAGGAATTTCTCGGCTGGCAACGTCAAGTGGACCGTCATGGTCTGCCAGGACTGCGTGTAACACGCATCCAAAACTACCGTTAAGTTTACAGGCTTAACCGCCGAAATTAACGTGTCTTTTACCTAACACCCGGAAAAAGCTGCCTAGCAGGCAAAAATGACCGAGTAGCCGAACGGGCTATTCGGTCACTTTGCCACCGTGCTGAGTGTGATTCGGATCGCTTAAAATCGACCGCGTGATTCCAGCACGAAACAAGGTGACGGAGTGTCCAAACCCTCGACAGACCCTTTAAGTCTGCGGGTTTTGGCGCTTCAAGCGGAGCGGGTCGTTGGAACGATTTATCTCGATTTTGAAGTCAGCAGGACCGGCAAAGCTGGCCGCCGCCTTTGCCGTGACGGCGTTGGTGGCTGCAGCTCTGTTCGCGATCATGTTCCGCGTCGGCGCAGAAGAGCGTTCACTGCTTTATTCAGATTTGTCTGCAAAAGATGCCGCCGCCGTCAGCGAAAGCCTGACAACTGCCAATGTTGACTTCCAACTTTCACCCGATGGGTCGAGCATTTTCGTTCCACGCTCGAAAGTTGCCGAAGCACGCATGCGGCTGGCTGCAGACGGCCTGCCCGGCCAAGGCTCGATTGGCTATGAGATTTTCGACAAGCAAGATGCGCTGGGTGCCACCTCCTTTGTGCAAAACGTCAATAAGTTGCGCGCGCTCGAAGGCGAGTTGGCGCGCTCAATCGACAGTCTCGATACAGTCAACGCCGCGCGCGTCCATTTGGTGCTGCCTGAGAAGGCGCTGTTCCAAACCAATTCAGAGCCACCGACTGCTTCGATCGTCGTTGGGCTAGAGCGCGGCTCCCTATCTGAAAAGCAAATCAACGCTATTCGCAGTCTGGTAGCCGCCGCTGTTCAAGGCCTTTCGCCTGATAAGGTAACGATTCTAGACGAGCGCGGCGAATTGCTGGCCGGGGCCAGCATTGGCGCAGACGCTTCATCAGCGGCTATGGATGATCGCACCAGCCAATATGAAGAGCGCCTCCGCCGTCGGTTGCAAGAGATTGTCGAAGGCATTGTGGGGCCTGGCGGTGCCCGCGTGCAGGTTTCCGCTGATCTGGACTTCAGCCAGGTCACAAGGACCGAAGAAAACTTCAATCCCGACCAGGTAGCCCCCCGCTCTACTCGAACGATTGAAGAAGTCGCCGCCGACCGAGCCAATGATCAGGGCGTTACTCAAGCTCAGAACGTGCCGGATGGCCAAAACCCTGGCGCAGCGGGTGGGCAGGAATCCAACTCCAATCGTACGGACGAAACCGTCAATTATGAGATTTCAAAAAGCACGCGCACGGAAGTCATCACCCCAGGCAAAGTAATGCGGCTGTCGGTCGCCGTTGCTGTCGATGGTGTCTCAACCCCAGCTACAAAAGCAGGCGAAGCACCGAAGTGGGCCGCGCGGCCTCAAGCCGAAATGCAACAAATTACCGCCTTGGTTACCTCTGCTGCCGGCATCAATGCAGAGCGTGGCGATAAGATTGAAGTGGTCAATGTGCGCTTTGCAAAGGCTGCATCCGATGCAGGTTCAAAAGCACCCAGTGCATTTGCCTTTGACAAGAATGATATCATGCGCGGCGCTGAAATCTTAGCTATGACTTTGGTTGCGGCGGCACTCCTGTTCTTTGTCGCGCGTCCGCTCGTGAAAGGGGTGTTTGACACGTCGAGCGGTGGTGGCGCCGGGGTACCGATGGGTCTGCCCGGCCAAGCCCTTGGGATGGCTGGGGCTGGCAACGTGGTTGCCTTACCGGGAGGCGACGTTGGTACGGGCGATGAACGCGTCGATATTGCGCGCATCCAAGGTTCCGTGAACGCCAATGCGATGAAGCAGGTCTCGGAGATGGTTAAGGATAATCCCGAACAGACCGTATCCGTCATCCGCGCTTGGTTGCAGGAGCGCAAATAGATGGCCTCTATTGCATCTGCAAGTGAACTAAAGGGCGCTGAAAAGGCGGCCGTCTTCCTGTTGGCTTTAGGGGAAGACCACAAGTCTTTGTGGGAATTCTTCGACGAAGAAGAAATCAAAGAAATCTCGCAAGCCATGTCCAATCTGGGCAATGTGCAATCCGAAGCGGTTGAAGAATTGGTGGTCGACTTTGTTGGGCGCATTTCCAACACGGGCGCGGTTATGGGGTCCTATGAACAGACCCAACGCTTGCTGGCCTCCATCCTGCCACCTGAAAAGGTGGAAGCCATTATGGAGGAAATCCGGGGTCCCGCCGGTCGAACCATGTGGGACAAATTGGGCAATGTCGCTGAAACGACTTTGGCCAATTATTTAAAGAACGAATATCCTCAAACGGTGGCTGTGGTGCTGTCCAAGGTAAAGGCAGACCACGCAGCCCGCGTGCTGTCGGCCCTGCCAGACGATTTTGCCCTCGAGTGCGTGAACCGGATGTTGCACATGGAGCCGATCCAGCGCGACATTCTGGAAAAAATCGAAATCACTTTGCGCAATGAATTCATGAGCAATTTGGCGCGGACCTCAAAGCGCGACAGCCACGAACTGATGGCCGAAATCTTCAACAACTTCGACCGTGCGACCGAAAACCGCTTTATCGGCGCTTTGGAAGAGCGAAACCGCGAAGCAGCCGAGCGCATCCGCTCTTTGATGTTCGTGTTTGAGGACTTGAAGAAGCTCGATCCAGGCGGTGTTCAAACACTTCTGCGGGCGGTCGAGAAGTCGCAATTGGCCTTGGCACTCAAAGGGGCATCTGACGAACTGCGCACTCTCTTCTTTAGCAATATGTCGGAACGCGCTGCTAAAATCATGCGTGATGACATGGCCTCAATGGGTCCTGTGCGCCTGAAAGATGTGGATGGCGCGCAGTCTGGCATGGTCCAGATTGCCAAAGACTTAGCCCAACGCGGCGAAATCATGCTCGCCGAAGGCGGGCGTGATGATGAATTGATTTACTGAGGCGCATGATGGTTCATTCGTCCAAACATACCTTCGAGCCGATGTTCACCAAAGCTGGCGCAGCTGTGTCCAGCGCCTCGAACCGCCGCAAAGTTTTAACTGACGAAGACTTGGCAGCTGCCCATGCCGCAGGCTTTTCCGAGGGCCAACAGGCTGAACTTGTAAAGGTTGAGCGGACAACCAGCGAGGCTCTACGGGCAATCGCTAGCATGATGCAAATGATGTTGGGCCGCCTAAATGCTGAGGCCATCAGTCTGCGCCATGATGCAACCGAAGTTGCTCTCGCCGCCGCTCGCTCAGTCGCCCATGCCGCGTTAGATACCTATGGTGCCGAGCGGGTCGAGGCGATTGTTGCTTCCGCTGTTGCCCAATTGCGCGATACGCCGCGCTTGGTGGTCCGGGTCTCACCAGAATTGGCCGAGACGATTGAAGACCGTCTGATCGGCTGTGCCCGAGAGGCTGGCTTCACGGGCGAGATTGCCGTGCGGCCAGACCCACACGCTCAGACCGGCGATTGTACCTTAGATTGGGGTGATGGACGCATTGTACATGACCGCGCCGCTGCCCTCGCCGAAATCGAAACTTCCGCTCAAAACTGGCTCGCTTCAGCAGATGCTGAAGGCTTAAGCCTTGACATAACCCAGACCTGAGGAGGCCTTAAATGGACGAAAACAACGAGTCCTACGATCTGCCCGACCTCTCGGAGCTTGATCCCCTGCCAGCAGAAACCGTGCAGGACGAAGCGCCGCAGCAATATACCCGCACGGCGACCGATCTGGCGCCGGTCTTTGATGTTCCGGTGAACATTAAGGCAGTTCTTGGCCGCGCAACTATGGATGTGGCTTCGCTCCTGAAACTCGCGCGTGGTTCCTTAATCGAACTGGATCGCCGCGTTGGGGAAGCCATTGATATCTATGTAAATAACCGCCTCGTGGCACGCGGCGAGCTTGTCGTCGTCGACGAACGCCTCGGTGTGACCATGACTGAAATCATCAAGGACAATGACACCAACTCATAAACCTTGAGCCAGAACGACGGCGCGCGGAAGTGCGAAACTAATGAACACGCTCAGGCGTGAGGAGACCAAAAATGCGAGTTTTGATTGTTGGCAACATGAGTGGGCAGCTTGCCGTCGCATCTAAGATTGCGATGGATCGCGGTGCCAAAGTGTTCCAGGTCGACACCATTGCGCAGGCCACGACAGCTTTGCGAAATGGCAAAGGAGCAGACCTGCTTCTGGTCGATGTCAGCCATGATATCGCCGCCCTGATCGCGCAAAATGAGGCTGAGCACATCATCGTGCCGGTTGTTGCCTGTGGCGTCTCCACCGATCCACGCACGGCTGCGAACGCCATCCGACAGGGCGCTCAAGAATTCTTGCCTTTACCGCCAGACCCAGAGCTGATCGCAGCTGTTCTTGCGGCCATTACAGACGACAACCGTCCGCTGATCGCGCATGACCCTGCTATGAAGGCTGTGATCCGGCTCGCTGAACAAATCGCCCCATCAGAAGCTAGCGTTTTGATAACGGGCGAAAGTGGCGTTGGCAAAGAAGTCATGGCGCGCTTTGTGCACCAAAATTCCCGCCGCACCGACAAAGCCTTTATCAGCGTCAATTGCGCTGCCATTCCAGATAACCTTCTGGAATCAGAGCTTTTCGGCCATGAGAAAGGTGCCTTTACCGGCGCCTTGGCGCGCCGAATTGGCAAGTTTGAAGAGGCCGATGGCGGCACCCTTCTGCTCGACGAAATCAGCGAGATGGACATTCGCCTACAAGCAAAGCTTTTGCGTGCGATACAAGAGCGGGTGATTGACCGCGTTGGTGGGTCCAAGCCTGTCCCTGTGAACATCCGCATCCTCGCAACCTCGAACCGCAATCTGGAAGAGGATGTCCGCGCGGGCAAATTCCGCGAAGATCTGTATTACCGCTTGAATGTCGTTAATCTGTGCATTCCACCTTTGCGCGATCGCCCCGGCGATCTGGTCGCTCTGTCGACCTATTTCATCAAGAAATACACTGCCGCCAATGGCCTGAAGCCAAAGGGTATTTCAAACGTCGCGCTGGATGCCATCAAGGCTAATCCTTGGCGCGGCAATGTGCGGGAACTGGAAAATGCCATGCACCGCGCGGTCCTACTGTCTGGCGGACCAGAAATTGAAATCAGCGACATTCGCTTGCCCGATGGCTCAGCCTTAGGCACAGCTTCAGCTTTAAACCCACATGTTGCGACGGCGGGACAAGCCATTCTGGCGGCGCAAACCGTACAAAGCGCGCCAGCGAACTTGGTTGGGCGCACCATTGAAGCGGTGGAACAGGAGATGATCCTCGACACGCTGAAGCATTGCTATGGCAATCGAACCCATGCTGCGCAGATCCTCGGCATCTCAATTCGCACCCTGCGCAATAAGCTCAAGATCTACTTGGATGCCGGTGTCGAGGTTCCGGCACCTGGTGCCAATGAACCCCGCTTTGTTTACGGATAAGCCTAGTCCATGACCGATACGTCCGCAGGAATTGGCACGACCCCAAAGGCCCCACAACTCAGCCTGAACACCTTTTTGAGTGGGGTGATGACAGGCCAAGTCTTGATGGGCGTCGGGGTTGTTGGGTTGGTGGTCCTTCTGATCATCCCCCTGCCGCCGTTCATGCTGGACTTCTTGTTGGCCATTTCGGTCACAAGCTCCGTTTTGATCTTGATGACGGCTTTGTTTATCCGCAAGCCCTTAGAATTCAGTGCTTTTCCAGCCGTCTTGTTGGTCGCGACCATGTTCCGCCTCGGCCTGAACATTGCCTCGACTCGCCTGATCCTATCCAACGGTCACGAAGGTCCAGACGCAGCTGGTGAAATCATCGCCGCCTTTGGCGACTTCATCATGGGCGGTAATTTCGTAATCGGGATTATCGTCTTTATCATCTTGGTCATTGTTAATTTCATCGTCATCACCAAGGGTTCGACCCGCATCGCCGAAGTTGCTGCCCGCTTCAGCTTGGACGCCATGCCCGGTAAGCAAATGGCGGTAGATGCCGATTTGTCGGCAGGCCTCATCAATGAAGACGAGGCCCGCCGTCGTCGGAAAGAGCTGGAAGGCGAGAGTAATTTCTTCGGGGCCATGGACGGTGCATCCAAGTTTGTGCGCGGTGACGCGGTTGCCGGCCTAATCATCACCGCGATCAACATCATCGGCGGCATGATCATCGGTATGGCGCAAGAGGGCCTAAGCTTTAGCGAAGCCGGCACCACCTATACGCAATTGACGATTGGCGACGGCCTGATCAGCCAAATCCCAGCCCTCATCATTTCGCTCGCCGCGGGTATGTTGGTGGCAAAAGCTGGGGTTGAGGAAGCTGCGGAAGCCGCACTGGCCCGTCAGTTGGCTGGCAGCCCACAGGCTCTTGGCATGGTCGCAGCGACCTCCTTTATCGCGGGCGTTCTGCCTGGCATGCCCATGATTGCCTTCTGGCTGATCGGGGCCGGGGCAAGCTATCTGGCCTACAAGCTGTGGAAAGCTGAAGCCGATAAGCAGTTTACGTCCGATGTCGCGGCCCATGATGCTGCAAATGCTCCACCAAAGCCCGAAGAGGATGAACCTATCGCCACGGCGCTTTCGATCGACGAGCTCAAAATCGAATTGGGCTATGGTTTGTTAGCTTTGGTCAATGACGTTCAGGGCCGTCGCATCACCGATCAGATCAAAGCGCTGCGTCGCCAAATCGCGCAGGAATTGGGCTTTGTCATGCCAGCGGTGCGCATCTTGGACAATATGGCGGTTGCCAACAATAGCTATTCGATCCGCGTGAAAGAGATGGAAGCTGGTGAAGGCGAATTGCGGATCGGCCATCTTTTGGTCATGGACCCAGCAGGCGAAACACCCAACCTGCCAGGCGAGCCTTGCAAAGAGCCGGCCTTTGGCCTGCCTGCCGCTTGGGTGGCTGAAAGCTTCCGCGAAGAAGCTGCCTTCAAAGGCTATACAATTGTCGATCCGGCCACCGTTCTGACCACCCATCTGACCGAAGTGGTGAAGGACAATATGGCTGAGCTTCTCTCGATTGCCGAAGTTCAGCGCCTGATGAAGGAATTGTCGAAAGAGCATCAGAAGCTGGTCGAAGATACCATCCCTGCCCAAGTCTCTTGGGCGACGGTTCAACGCGTGCTGCAAAGCTTGCTGCGCGAGCGTGTGTCGATCCGTGACTTGGCTACCATTATGGAAGCCATTTCTGAGGCCACGACCATGGATGCCGTGTCGATGGTGGAACATGTCCGCGCGCGTCTGGCCCGGCAAATCTGCTTCCAAAACCGCAGCCCGGATGGCTCGTTGCCAATTGTGGCACTGTCACCCAAATGGGAACAGGCTTTCTCAGAGGCCATTATTGGCGAACGCGGCGACCGCCAATTGGCGCTAGCACCCAGTCAGGTGCATGAATTTGTGCAAGCGGTTCGAATTGCTTTGGACCGCGCAGCCCAAACCGGCGAGATCCCGGTCATTCTGACCTCAGGCGGCATCAGACCTTATGTCCGCTCACTGATTGAGCGCTTCCGCGCCCAAACCATGGTCATGAGCCAGAATGAAATCCATCCAAAGGCCAAGTTGCGTACCTTGGGCAGCGTCTAAGGTGACTGACTAATGCGCGTCTTCACCTACTTTGCCCCCACTTTGCCCGAGGCTATCGCGCAAGTCCGGGCAGAGCTTGGGCCAAAGGCGGTGGTCTTAAGCTGGCGCAGCGCGCGCGGTGGTATTGAAATCAGCGCCTCTGCAGAGCCCGGCACCAAACCGAGGGCAAAGTCAGCAGTTGCAGCCATTTCTGAGAAGCCAGTTTTGGGGAAAACCTCGAAGCAAGAAACCTTGGCCCAACATTTTAAGCCCGAAGACTTTCTGAACGAGCCGCTACGGTCTGCGCCGCTGGACATCGTTCCACCTGCACCAAAGCCCACCTCGGCACCCAAGGCCGCGCCTGTCTCAAGCCGGGGCACCGCAGCGCTTTTGGGACGGCAGGCAGCGGCTAAGCCTGCCGCGCAACAACCAGCCCCTAAACTAGCGCCATTGCCGGCCAATCCTGTCGCAAAGGCCAAGCCCTCTAATGAGGCCAAACCTAATTCCGCAACAGAGCCACTGGCCAGCAAGCCGACACCCTCGCGTTTGGCAATCTTCTGGACCAGAGCTGGGCTGACGCGGGAGCAAGCTATGGCCATGGCAGTCAGTGATCATGCCCAACTGCGCCAAGCCCTTTCAGAATCCCTCTCCCAGAAACTGAAGTTTGAGCCAATCGAAGCTGCGCCTACCCGCCCTATCGTGCTGGTTGGGCCACCGGGGGCAGGCAAAACAGCGGCGGTGGCCAAGCTTGCAACACGGGCCTTGGCAGTTGGCTATGAAGCGCTGTTGATCTCTGTCGATAGTGAGCGCTGCGGCGGAGCGGAGCAATTGCACGCTATGGCTGACCGCTTGGGCACACCGTTTGAAACAGCGACTACGTTACAAGAGCTCTCGCTCCTGACCAAAAAAGCGCGCCAAGCCGGTCAATGCGTTTTTGTTGACGCCGCATCGGCAAGCCCTATGCAACCTTCAGACATGCGGGCCACCGAACGATTGGTGCAAGAAGTTGGACTAGAACCCATTCTCTGCATGCCAGCGGACCTGCGGTACGAGGATCTCGAAGACTTAGGCCTCGCCTATGCTGAGATTGGCACAAAACGCGCCATTGCAACCCGGTTTGACCTGACCAAGCGGCGGGCTTCGGCGGTCTATGCATTGCACAAGTCAGACATGGCATTGGCGCAGATTTCGGCCACCCCCTTCATAACCGGCGGGATTGCGCTCGCATCCGCTCACCGGGTCGCCGCCCTTTTGCTGGAGCCCTTCGATGATATCAAAGCAGAGGATGCGGCATGACGAGCTCTGCGACCAAAATCGTACCTTTTCCAGCGCGCAAGCCACCGGGTCGCGTCGTCGCGATTGCGTCGGGCAAGGGCGGGGTTGGCAAGACCTTCATCGCAGTTTCGCTGGCGCGCGCCTTAGCCGAGCAAGGGGAGCGTGTTCTGTTAGTGGATGGAGACTTGGGCCTCTCCAATGTCGACATCCAATTAGGCGTCCAGCCAGATTTAACCCTCGCTCATGTGATGGACGGTGAAGCCACGTTGGCCGAAGCCGTCATGCGCATCGCCGGAGGGGCTGCAAGTCCCGGCGGCTTTGATCTTTTGCCTGGCAGCCATGGCATCGCTAGCTTTGCAGATTTGGGAGAGCGTGACGTGCAGCGCATTGCCGCCGGGATTTCCGCCCTTAGCTTTTCCTATGACCGCGTGATCGTCGATCTTGCAGCCGGGATCGGCCATGCCATGCTGAAACTTGCGGCCGATGCTGACGATGTGTTGATTGTTGCCTTAGACGAGCCCGCCTCCCTCACCGATGGCTATGCTTTTGTAAAGCTTCTGAAAAGCCGCAGACCAACCGCGCGTGTTGGTGTTTTGGCCAATCGGGTCAAAAACAAAAAGGAATCCGACCGAATCCACCAATCCTTTGCGCGGGCCTGTGGCTCCTATCTGGGGTTTGAGCCCGGCTGTGCTGGGGCAATCCACGAAGATCAAGCCGTGAAGACGGCCTTGCGCGCACAAATGCTGTTGTCTCGTCACGCCCCGACCTCAACCGCTTTGGGCGATATTGAAACGGTCACTCATCTGGTGAAGTCGGGCGCAGCATTTGAAACGCGCGTCGCTGCTTAAGTCCAAACAGCCACGCCCTACTCTGACGCAGCAATCCCTTATCTAAATGCCCGATGGGCTGAACCGCCCCCCTGCCCAAGTCGCGCCGTCTCGCGTAGGAGGAGAGCATGGCTGTTGTTTCCGTCCTTCTTCCCCTGCCCTTGCCGGAGGCATTTGACTATGTCGTCCCGCCAGAGCTAACGCTTGGGCTTGGCGATGTCGTGGAAGTGCCCTTAGGGCAAAACCTACGTATCGGCGTTGTCTGGGCGGTAAAGCCCGACAGCGACGGCAGCAATCTAAAGCCTGTTAAGTCGCGGTTTGCTAGTCCGCCATTTAGCCACGCCTTGCGCCAATTTATCGATTTTGCAGCCCGCTATCTGGTCACCACGCCAGGGCAAGTTCTGGCGATGGTGTTGCGGCAACCAGAAGCCTTAGGGCCCGGCCCGTTTGAGCGTTTGGCGGTGGCAACTGGGCTGCGGCCTGACAAGTTAAATGAGGCTCGCACGCGCGTCCTTGAGTGCGCGCTAGAACCCATCCCTCGGGCAGCCCTTGCCAAGGCTGCAGGCGTTGGCCCCGGCATTGTCACCGCGCTTTTAAAGCTGGGGGCGCTGGAAGAGATCGAGCGGCCGGTCGACCTCCCCTTTGGTACGCCAGACCCGACCCTGCCCGCACGCCCCCTATCCGAAATGCAGGCCGATGCCGCCTATATGATTGCCAAGGCAGCTTCCGCAGGCGGGTTCAACCCGTTTTTGCTCGATGGGGTGACAGGGTCTGGCAAGACAGAGGTTTATCTTGAAGCGGTCGCACAGGCTTTGATTGCCCGACCTGATGAGCAAGTGCTGATCCTGCTGCCAGAGATCGCTTTGACCCAAGCCATTGTGGCCCGCTTTGAACAGCGCTTTGGTGCAGCCCCTGCGCAATGGCATTCCGATATTGGCGCGGCGCAAAAGCGACGGACATGGCGAGAAGTGGCCGCTGGTCGCGCCCGCATTGTTATAGGCGCGCGCTCTGCCCTGTTCCTGCCATTCGCAAAGCTCTCGATGATCCTCGTCGATGAAGAACATGATGGCAGCTTTAAGCAAGACGATGGCCTGCGCTATCATGCCCGCGATATGGCGGTGGCGCGCGCCAAGTTTGAGCAGGCAACAATTGTTTTGGGTTCTGCCACGCCTTCAATGGAAACCCGCCTCAACGCCGATGCAGGTCGCTATCAGCGCCTCCTTCTGCCTAGCCGCTATGGCGTGGCACTTTTGCCAGATGTCAGTCTGATCGACTTGAAGGAGTCGCCGCCTGAGCGCGATCAGTGGCTGAGCCCTGTTCTGGTGCAGGCGATGGCGGAGACTTTAGAACAGCGCGAGCAAGTCTTATTGTTCTTGAACCGTCGTGGTTATGCGCCTGTGGTTTTGTGCCGCAAATGCGGCCATCGCATGAAGGCGCCCGATACTGAATCCTGGCTGGTTGAGCATAAATATTCCAACCGCTTGGTCTGTCACCTCACGGGCTTTTCCATGCGCAAGCCCGATGCCTGCCCGAATTGTGGGGCCGAAGATGGGCTGGTCTCGGTTGGACCGGGGGTCGAGCGCATTGCCGCCGAAACCACCGAACGCTTTCCCGATGCACGCATTGAGATTTTCTCCTCTGACACCGCCCATAATCCCCAAGCCGTGCGAGAGCTGGTAGCGCGGATGGAGAAGGGCGAGATCGACATTCTGATCGGCACGCAAATCGTCGCCAAAGGCCATAACTTCCCAAATCTGACCCTCGTCGGCGTCGTCGATGCCGATCTGGGTCTGAAGGGTGGCGACCCAAGAGCTGGCGAGCGGACCTATCAGATGTTGAGCCAAGTTGCGGGACGAGCTGGCCGCGCCGATCGACCCGGGCGCGCCCTAATCCAGACCCATTATCCCGACAATGAAGCATTGCAAGCCCTCGTCATGGGCGACCGCGATGCCTTTATCGAAGCCGAAAGCCTAGGCCGCGCCGCCGTCGGTGCGCCCCCCTTTGGACGTATGGCGGCGATGCACATCATGGCCCAAACCGATGAGGCCGTGGATGCCGCAGCTCAAGCGGCCAGTGACGCATTGTTTCCAGCAGATGGGGTCGAGGTTTGGGGCCCAGCGCCACCGCCATTGGCCATGATCCGCGGTTGGCGACGGCGGCGGTTCTTGATCCAGTCGAGCAAGGAGGTCGACCTGTCGGCCTTTATGGCCGCTTGGCGACGTGGGTTTCGCGTGCCCGGAAGTGTGCGGGTGAGTATCGATATGGATCCCTATTCTTTCTTGTAGAGCACTGCCCGTTTGTTCTGAAACCTGTGTGCCATCATTGACCTTGGCCAGCGTCACGCACAAAGAAATCCTATGCTGCTTGTTCATGCCAGAACCCTAGACCCCCTATCGCGGGCCGTGCGCTTGGCGCTGGGTGAAAAGCGCGCCGTCTTTCATGTGCGCGAAGTTCTGCCATTTGATGCAGACCCCGGATTGCTTGCAATTGCCCCCGACGGGGTCACGCCCGTGCTTGTTGATGATTCCTGGGGCCATGGGGCTACCATCTCAGAAGCGCTGGCGATTTTTGAGTATTTGGAAGACCTTTTGCCAACCCCACCGCTGTTGCCCGGTGGACCGTTGGAGCGCGCAGCGGTGCGGGCGCTGACCATTCGAGCGATCCGGACCTTGGGGCCCATTGTCGAAAATGTTGTGCATGAGAAAGCGCGCAAGGCACTCGCCCGTGGCGGCGCACCCGATACGGCTGTTTTGCGCCAAGCCACTTTGGCTGCCAGCCAAACCCTTGAACAGATTGGTCGGGCGGCTGAAGCGGAAGGTTGGATTGGTGGCAAGAAGCTATCGATTGCTGACATGGTCGCGGCCGCCCATTTCTCGGTTTTGGACTATTTGGATGCGGTCAGTTGGAGCAGCGCGCCTGCTGGCAAGGATTGGTATGCCCGCTTGAAACAGCGCCCGGCTTTCAGGCCCCTTCTGGGCGATTTACTGGCCGGCCTGTCTCCCCCACCGCACTATGGTGATTTGGACTTTTAGGAGGGCGCTTTGGCCAAGACCGCGTCCAAACCCCATCCCCTTGACGCTGCTGCAATCAAGCAACTCGCAATCGAGCATGGCTTTGACGTTTGTGGCCTCGCCGATGCGCGCGCTGCGTGGGAAGCTGATCGCCGACTCCGCGCCTTTGTAGCGGCAGGTTTTCATGGGTCGATGGGCTGGATGGAAGAGACGCTGGAGCGGCGCGCCCATCCGAATGCCATGTGGGAGGATGCCAAGACTGCCATCATGCTAGGCGTCAATTATGGCCCAGAGTCTGACCCGTTCGAGAAATTGGCACACACGGATCAAGCCAATATCTCGGTCTATGCAGGCGGCGATGATTATCATGATGTAATCAAGAAGCAGCTGAAGGCCTTTGCTGGGCTTTTGCATCGCCACACTGGCATTGAAGTCAAAGTCTTTGTCGATACCGCCCCCTTAATGGAAAAGCCTTTGGCCGCTCGCGCGGGCCTTGGTTGGCAGGGCAAACATACCAATCTTGTCTCTACCGAATTTGGCTCGTGGTTGTTTCTGGGCTGCATCCTGATCGCACAAGAATTCACCCCTGATGAGCCGACTAAGGACCATTGCGGGTCTTGCACGGCATGTTTGGACATTTGCCCGACCAAAGCTTTCCCCGCGCCTTATCAGCTCGACGCCCGCCGTTGCATTTCCTACCTCACGATTGAGCATGCTGGCCCGATCCCGATGGAATTCCGCGCTGCCATGGGCAATCGGATCTATGGCTGCGATGATTGTTTGGCCGTATGCCCGTGGAACAAGTTCGCCCAAACCGCGCGCGAGACGAAATTGCAGGTGCGCGACGAGCTAAAGCACCTCAACCTAGCTGAGCTAGCCCAGTTGGACGATGCGAGTTTCCGCAAACTTTTTGCCAAGAACCCCGTTAAGCGCATTGGCGTGGCCCGCTTCCTGAGGAATGTCGCCATCGCCCTAGGCAATAGCAAAGGTGACGATGCTTTGCGCGCCGCCCAACATCTAAGCCAGCATGAAAGCCAATTGGTGCGCGGGGCCGGTGTATGGGCAATAAGACAATTGATGCCGCCTGAGGACTTTTCAGCTTTGGCTGAGACCAGTATGGCCTATGAGACCGACGCGAGTGTGCGCGCCGAATGGGAAGTACAACCTTGAACCTTGCTACCAGCCCTACGCCACAGGTTCGCCCGCAACCCAAACAGAAGCCTCGTAAGAGCTTTTGGGGGCGGCTAGGTAAGATCATGTTGTTCCTCGCTTTGGTGCCGATCGTCTGGACCTTAATCTACCGCTTCGTCCCCATACCGGGGACGATTTTGATGGTTGAGCGTGCTTTTCAGGGCAAGGATGTGCGGCGTAATCCGGTGCCGTTAAGCCAGATCAGCCCGAACCTGATCTATTCGGTGATCGCCTCAGAAGATGCCAAATTCTGCAGTCATGATGGCTTTGACTGGGTTGCAATCCAGAAGGCAGTGAAGAGCAACCAGCGCGGTCGCAAGTTGCGCGGCGGCTCCACCATCAGCCAGCAGACCGCCAAGAATGTGTTTCTCTGGCCCGAACGCTCGTGGCTGCGCAAAGGCATGGAGGCGGGCTTTACGGTTCTGATCGAAACCCTTTGGCCCAAGCAACGCATCATGGAGGCCTATCTGAACGTGGCAGAGTTTGGCCCCGGTATTTTTGGGGCTGAAGCTGGCGCGCTCTATCACTTTGGCAAGCATGCCAAGGACCTTACTCCGATGCAGGCGGCCCGGCTTGCCGCCATTCTGCCGCTACCTGCAAAATGGAGCCCGACAAAGCCCTCACGCCGGGTGGCACGCAAGGCCAATGGCATCGTCAAAGGGGCGCGCATCGTACGCGAAAGTGGCCTAGGTTCCTGCATCAAGATTCAAAAGAAGAAGAAAAAGGCATGAATGTGGAACGCGAACTCTTGGAGCGCATTGCGGAAGCTTTGGAGCGCTTAGCCCCAGCGCCTGCGCCCTTGCCGAGCCCTGACGGCCATGATGTTTTCGTCTGGCGCGGCGATCAGATGCGGTTAAGCGCGGTTGCCCAACCCCGCCGCGTGCCACTGGATTTGATCCAAGGGGTCGAGACACAGAAAGGGCGGCTCCTATTGAATACGGAGCGCTTTGCCGCAGGTCATCCCGCTAATCATGCCATGTTGTGGGGTGCACGTGGCACCGGCAAGAGTGCTTTGGTGAAGGCCGTCCACCATCAGGTATCCAAGCAATATCCCGGCCTGAAACTGGTCGAAATCGGCCGCACGGATCTGCAAAGCCTGCCCGATCTGGCCGACCGTTTGAGCGAGGCGGGTTGGCGAGCGCTCGTCTTCATCGACGACCTTTCGTTTGAAGGGGCCGATGAGACCTACAAGGCACTCAAAAGCGTGCTGGATGGCGGTGTTTCGGGCGCGATGGCCAATCTATTGGTCTATGTCACCTCTAATCGTCGTCATCTGATCAACCGGCCAGACGGCAATCAAGCTGAGTTCCGCCCTGAAGAGACGGTGGAAGAACAAGTGGCCTTGCCAGAGCGCTTTGGCCTTTGGCTCGGCTTCCAAAGCTTGGACCAGGCGACTTGGCTGGCGATTGTGCACGGCTACGCCAAAGCTCTAAACCTCGCCCCCGAAGATCCAGAGCTCGACCGCTCCGCCCTACAATGGGCGGCCCAACGCGGTGCCCGCTCTGGCCGCAGTGCGTGGCAATTTGTGACTGATAGGGCGGGACAATTAGGGCTGTCGATCGATCTGCAGGATTAGCGACCATTAAGTCGGATTGGCGCTGCCTGCGGCTAGAAACGGCACCGGATCAACTGGCTTTGTGGCGTGGCGCACTTGGAAGTGCAGGCGGGGGGAGCGGGCGCGGCCGGTTTGGCCCACTTCGCCGATAACTTGTCCGCGTGTAACGGCCTGACCTTCGCGGACATTTACGGAATTGGCAAAAGCATAAGCGGTCATATAATCGCTGGAGTGGCGGATCAGGACAAGCCAACCATAGCCCGCCAATTGATTGCCAACATAGGCGACTTGGCCCGAGGCCGCGGCTTTAAACGGTGTGCCCGCTGGGGCCTCGATCTCAATCCCGTCCACCACGCGCAAGTCCGCTTTTGTGCCAAAGGTCTCGACCAAGCGCCCGCGAACAGGCCAAGTAAAACTCGGCAAGGCTGCTTGAGGTCCCGGCGTGGCCTTTGGTGCCTCTGCGACCGGACGCTTGGGCGGTGGTGGTGGAACGGTGGCGACTGAACCTGCATTGGAATTAGGGCGCAATTGCCCTGGCACACCGCCACTGACGCTGCGGCCTGCGGCCAATTCAGTTGCCAGCAAGGCAACAAGGTCTTGCGGCTCCAGCCCTGTCAATTGATCGCGTACGAGCGCTGGGAGAATAATTTTTTGACCCGGCAAAACCTTCACTGGACGTGGAAGGCGGTTGAACAATGCCAGTGAGCGCTCGTCCACATTATAGCGCCGCGCAATGGCGGAGAAGGTTTCGTTGCGGCGCACGACATGGACCTTCAAAGGCGGCAGTTTGAGCGTTTGGCCTGGGGTCAACGCAAAGGGCGCGCGCAGTGCATTGACCTGGATCAGCCCAATCACGGGCGAGCGGGTGCGCTCAGCAATCGCATAAAGGGTTTCGCCGCGCATAACTCGGGTTTCGGTCGGCGGGTTTCGCGGATCAAAGTCGATCGTTCCAGGTGCCGGCTGGGCCGCCAACGGCGAAAGGCCACTGAGGACAAGGGTAGCAATCAAAAAGAGGCTGACGACGCGACGCATAGCCTAAGCTGTCGCACAACATGGTTAAGCAGGCGTTTCTGCCCCAATGAACGCTTAGGCCTCGCGCGCCACGCCGGGCAACAAAGGCACGAAGCGCACATCCATGAGGGCTTCTTCTTCAAACACCCCATCCTCACGCAGGCGATAGCGCAAAAGCTCTTGCACCGCCCCTGCCCCAACCGGTGCCACCAAAACACCGCCCGGGGCCAATTGCGCTAGCAAAGCGTCTGGCCGAACCGGGGCCGCACAGGTGAAAATAATGCGGTCAAACGGGCCTTGATCGGGCCAGCCCAACCCACCATCGCTGCATTTCGAAACGATATTGGTAAGCTTCAGCCCCTCATGGCGGCTTTGAGCCAAACGCAGCAAAGTGCGGTAGCGCTCAAGCGTAAAAACGCGGCGTGCCAGTTTGGAAAGGATGGCAGTCTGATAGCCAGAGCCAGTTCCGATTTCGAGAACTTTCTCGCGCCCGGTGAGCTCCAATGCCGCGGTCATAATCCCGACGACATAGGGCTGACTGATGGTCTGGCCACATTCGATCGGCAAGGCAGCATCTTCCCACGCCCGCCCCTCAAAGCCAGCCGACATGAAAACTTCGCGCGGGATGGTCTCAATCGCGTTCAAGACGAGGGAATCGGTCACCCCGGCTTTGCGCAAAGCAAGAACGATACGGGCGCGGCCATCTTCGTTACTCATGCTCCCAGCGCCTCCCGTAGAGCGCTCAAAACCCGATGCTCAGTCATATCGATATGGAGCGGTGAGACCGAGATCCGGTTTTCATAAATAGCCAGAAGGTCAGATCCTGCCGGTGGTTTAGAGAGTTTGCCACGATAGCCGATCCAGTAATAATCATTGCCCCGAAGATCGCTACGCCGGTCGATCTGATGGATACATTCATCACGAAAACCCTGAAAGGTCGCTTCAAGACCGGTGACTTCTTCGGGCTCGCAATCGGGGAAATTGACGTTCATCACCACGCCGTCAGACCAAGGCGCCGCCAAAAGCTTGCGCACGACCTCGGCACCATGAGCTTCAGCGGTATGCCATGGAATAGGTTGGCCAACCCGGAAATTGACGGCTTGGGATAAAGCGATTGAGGGTACGCCCATCTGCATGCCTTGCACCGCTGCGGCAACGGTACCCGAGACGCTGGTATCCTCGGCAAGGTTTTGGCCGCGATTAACGCCCGACAGCACCAGATCTGGGCGCCCACCCTTCACCAATTCATCAATGCCCAACAGCACACAATCGGTTGGTGTGCCCGAACAGGCAAAGCGGCGCTCCCCCACAGTCCTGACACGAACAGGCTCGGTCAGCGTCAAAGCGCGTGAGGCGCCCGAACGCTCAACTTCTGGCGCAACGATCCAGACATCGGTGCTTATGGCTAGGGCGATGCGCTCTAAGACAGCTAGGCCTGGCGCATGAATGCCATCGTCGTTTGAAATCAAAATGCGCAAGACTTGTCCCCTGTTGAACCAGAATCATTGGTTCAGCCTGATTGGCCTTGGGACGGGGTATCACTTCACGGCCTGCTTCGCGAGCCTGTTATTCGGCGGCTTTCATCGCGCCTAAAACCGCGCCTGCGATCATGGCATTGGCCATCAAATGTGCCGAATCCATCAATAATAGCCCCAAGGGCTCATTGCCATAGGCGTAGTTATAAAGCCGCGCCGCAACCAGAAACAAAATGCCCACCACCGCACCCAACCGCAGGCCGGCCATCAGCGTGGTAATCCCCCTGTCCTTAATCAAAAGGCCCATGCCCACAGTGATCATGACTGGCATGATCGGGCTTAAGGCCATCCGCCATTGCTCACCCGCCAACATTTCAGGCGTATAGCCCGACAAAGCCATCCATTGAGCGGAAAACAGCACGCCATAGATGAGCGCGCCGACGATATAGATCAGAACGGAGGCAAGAATGAGCGGGATTAGCTTAATACCGAAGACGCGCATGTTATTTCCCCCATTTTTTTTGATAAAATTTTACAGAGGCTACTACGTAACTAAGGATGATGCAAAGTGGAAACTAGGTTGAGAACGTCTTCCATGTTATCTGATTGCAAAGGGAAAAATTCAGAGAATAAGTATGGAACAAAAATACCTGACTGTACCTGCAATTATTTTTGATTATTTACTTGTTTACCATACTCCATAACTCAGCATTCAGAACTGACTGATAGCCTGACCCGGTATTCAAAACGAATACGGCTTGCTGAATGCAAGTGAAAACCTAGTATGGATGAGGGCTAGAAATGCTCAGTGTAAACACGAATAACGGCGCCATGGTTGCGCTGCAGACCCTAAAGCAAACCAATTCCGATCTTGCGAAAGCTCAGAACGCAATCTCGACGGGTTTGAAGGTCGCCTCCGCAAAAGATAATGGTGCTATCTGGGCAATCGCCAACAAGATGCGTTCTGACGTGACGGCTTACGATCGCGTCCGTGAATCGACTGACCGCGCCGCCTCTATTCTCGACACCGGCATTGCTGCTGGTGAGAGCATCATGGAATTGCTCAACGAAATGAAGGGTAAGGCCCTCGCCGCTTCACAAGCAGGCCTATCTGCTTCTGCGCAATCAGCACTGGCCGCCGACTTCGCGCAATTGCGCGATCAGATCACCAGCATTGGTGCAAACGCCTCGTTTGATGGTGCCAACATGATTGGAGCCACCCCAAACAACGCGGTCGCTTTAGGCGATGCAGCTGGCGGCAACACCATCACGGTCAACGGAATTAGCTTAGCATTGGCCAGCACAACCATCACGGTTACGGGTACTTCCGCTCTCGACACCGCCGCGAACGCGACCACCGCTTTAGGTCTTGTGAATGCGTCAATCACCAACTTAGGGACGCAATTGGCGACCTGGGGTGCAGGTGCAAAGCGCTTGGAAGTTCACCGTACCTTCATCGGCAAGCTGCAAGATGCTTTGAGTAACGGCATCGGCGCCATCGCCGACGCAGACCTCGCCAAGGAAAGCGCGAAGCTGCAAGCGCTGCAAACCAAGTCTCAGCTTGGCATTCAGGCTTTGTCGATTGCAAACAGCTCTTCGCAGTCAGCTCTGTCGCTGTTCCGCTAAAGTTTATAAAAAGAAAAAAGTATCGTACAAATTGGCCCAAGCAGAAATGCTTGGGCCTTTTTTTATGCTTTATTGCATAAATACCTGAGAGTGCCGCTAGATCGATAAAATTGTATCCAGTTATTAGAAATATATTTCACTCCCGGTGTTACTGTGGCGTGGATCACTAGGATCAATGCACCTGAATGGTGCATCATTGTGTGTAAGGAGATCAAGAATGATCAGCGTAAATACAAATAGCGGTGCCATGGTCGCCATGCAAACCATGAACAAAA